>OERG01000111.1_pt1 | contig 19113 bp, 25 predicted proteins | sample 1539951 | NCBI WGS metagenome assembly OERG01 (sample SAMEA3891870, study PRJEB23780) | metagenome | biome: terrestrial biome; feature: animal house; material: Caecal content | place: Italy | collected 2015-05-05
AAGCATATTATTTGGCAAAACGTGCACATTTCAATGATTTGAAGGTGAACGGTCATAAAGGTGCCAATATTGAGAAGGCAGCTCTTATGATTTTTCTTAATAAAACTTGCTTTAATGGATTATTCCGTGTAAATAAAAAGGGGCTTTTCAATGTTCCTATGGGTGCCTACAAAAATCCCATGATTTGTGATGAAACCAATCTTCGTGCCGTATCAGAGAAACTTCAAAATGTGACGATTGTCTGTGGTGATTACAGAAAATCTTCCGACTTTATTGATTCAGACACATTTGTTTATTTTGACCCTCCATATCGTCCCCTCACCAACACTGCAAGTTTTACAGCATACACAGAAAATGTATTTCATGATAGAGAACAGATTGAGCTTGCAAGATTTGTGGATGATATGCACCGAAAAGGTGCAAAAATTGTTATCAGCAATTCTGACCCCAAAAATTCCAATACCCAAGATGATTTCTTTGACACGCTCTATTCCTCTTATACTATCAAGCGTGTTGTCGCAACTCGCATGATTAACTGTAACAGACAAGCAAGGGGCAAAATTAAGGAACTGCTGATATGTAATTATTTATAGCTGAAAGGAGTGGGTATTTTGATTGGAGAACGAGGTCGTATTTTGACCCGCCCACTGACCCAAGAAGAACAGAAACTATGTGAGGAACATCACGATATCATCTATCAGGTAATGAAGCAATACCGGTTTGCGGATCCAGGGCTGGATGTGTATGGAGAGTTTGCACTTTCGCTTATGGATGCTGCGCAAAAGTACACAACCAGCAAACGACTACATAAATTCAGATTCTCAGCAATTGCTTATCAACATCTTCGTAATCGAGTTTCCAGCTTGCTAATTGAATCAAACAAACACCCAAGCCTTTCATTCGATGCGCCATTCCTTGACGACGATGATACTTATGGTGACCGCACTCCAACTTGCAATTTTCGTCCTCATGCATCCAAAACTACTCTTGCGCTGTATGCACGATGTATTGAACGGTTGACACCAAAGCAATATGAAGCGCTGTGCATGTATGGAAATGGCATGACGTACTCAGAAATTGCTGCTGCCTTAGGAATTTCCTCCAGTACCGTAAGTTCACGCATATCAGCCGGTCGTCGTCAATGTTTACATTCTCATTCCGTCCCAAACGATTGACAAAATCAAGTTACCGCTGTATAGTAGTAAATATCAAGTCAAGAGTTGAGGCAGTCAACGCCTCAACTCTTTTTTATTTCTGGGAGGTGCGTTTGTGGCGAAGCGAAAAAGGACTGTCCGTGCTGGTCGTCTATGTCTGGTCACGCTGGCATCTATGCCCCTGCCGCGCGATCCCGATTATGTGCGTGCTGAGAAATCCCGCTGCACCAGCCTGGCACAGCAAAAACTCAACCTCAAATACAGCTGTCAAAAACTGGAGCTGCTTCTCGCTGCGAATTTCGACCATCACGACTACTATATGACATTAACCTATGACAATGACCATCTGCCCACAGATCGCGCAGCAGCGGTTAAGCGCATCCAGCGATTTATTCGCCAACTACGCCGTCACCGGCAAGTGCGCGGTCAAGAAGTCAAATATGTTTACACTACCGAGGGGCTGCACGATAAGCGGCTGCATCATCACATTGTAATCAATGGATACAATGACGAAGAGGTTATCCGCAGCTTGTGGACAGATGGCAACACAGATGCCGACGCATTTGACCTCAAGCAGGTTACCGCACTGGCCAGCTATATGACCAAAGAGCCGTTGGAACACGGCAAAGCTCAGATTGGTAAGCGCTGCTGGTCACCCTCGCGCAATCTCAACAAGCCTGTCATTGAATCTGAGATTGTATCGGACGATCTCACCCTGGCACCTCCGCTCAATGCCACAGTGCTGGAGCAACCGCCTGTCGTTCGCACAGAGTTCGGCGAATTCGTATACATCAAGTATCTGCTACCTGAACCGCCCGCGCAGTCCTCTCCGTTCCGCCGGAAATCCCGCAGAAAAGTCCATATCAATTTTGACTCGAAACCATGCTTATCTTAGTGACACGCTTAGAGAAAAGGAGCTGATCGCATTGCAACCTGATGTCCATGTGGTAAAATATAATCAACCCAAAGAGCGACGTTGGATATTATGCCCTGAGTGTGGACTGCACATAGCCTGGTGCTCTCCCTCTGCAAGAGTCCACGGCGTGTATGTGACCTGCCGAAGATGCAGACGCAAGATTGAATTGAAGACCCCGAATTTGGCCGGGGAGGTCTAAGAGACTTTTGGCCCGTAAGCGCAGCTAAAATGCTACGCTTACGGGCTTTTTTATTTACACGGAGGTGTTTGAGGTGAGCAGCCTACTAGAGCTGATTGCTCAATATGAGGATGGCCAACGCAAGATTGACGAGGCAATCGCCATTAACCGAGTACATGCAGCGACCGAAACCAACCGACGACGCCAGCTGGAGCTGAATCGACAGCATCAGGTCTTGCTCACCATGCGTGCCGATTTGGCCTATGGAATTAACAGCATGAGGAGGTGTCTGCCAGATGCAGGACTGGGCAAGTAGCTTTTACCACTCACAGGCGTGGCTTACCTGTCGGCGCTCGTATATCACGTTGCGCATCCAGCTCGACGGCGGACTGTGTGAGCGCTGCCATCGGCAGCCTGGCAAGATTGTCCATCACAAGCTCTACCTCACGCGCCGCAACGTGAGCGACCCAAATGTGACGCTCAACCACCGCAATCTTGAGTACCTTTGCCAAGACTGCCATAATGCTGAGCACCTTGGCGACCACTCGCCGCTGCGTTATCGGCTGGATGCTTGGGGCAACCCCCTCCCCCCATCCGAGTCCTGATGCCAGGGCTTTCCTGACCGTATCTGCCACCCGTTTTACACTGAGTGAGTCGCACAGGAGGGGTGTAGATTGACAGAGAGGAGACCAGATAATGGGAAGACCACCTACCAACCCACAGACAAGATTAAAACGCGCCCGCGAGGAGCTTTCCGACGTTTTTGCCGGTCTGGATGAAAAACGGCGCAAAACCGTTGATAAATTGCTGGACAATGCCGCATTTATGTCCGTCCAGCTTGAGGACTTACGGGCAGTTATCCAAGAAAACGGCGTTACGAGTGAATACCAGAACGGCGAGAACCAGTTCGGCACCAAAAAGAGTCCTGAGGTCGAAGTCTACCTCACGATGATCAAAAATTACACGGCAATTATCAACAGCCTGTGCGCAATGCTGCCGACCGAGAACCCCGCTGCCAACAAACTTCTGGAATTTGTGACTACTGGAGGGAGAAAGAAGTGCTGATTTGTCCAAAGATGTGCCAGATGCTCGACCAGTACGGCTATTGCCGAGACACCATGCGTCTACCCAAGCATATGCACGTCTGCCCTCATCAAGCGATTCACCGAATCGTGCGCAAGCCGCCGACTGCACGGTCTAAAATGTGTCCAAATTGGACACACGAAAGGAAGTGCGCCGATGCCAACTGATTCACGTCGAAAACGACAAACACTGCTGCGGCGCATGGTACGGGAGGCTAAAAAGCAGACTGCACCAGAAGGTGCGTATTATCTGGAGCAATATTGCGTGCTGGTGCTGACCGGCAAGCTGATTGCCTGCCAGAAAATCAAGCTACTGTGCGCCATGCTACTGGACAAGATCCGGCATCCTGAAAAATACAGTCCCTATATCTTTGACGTTGATGAGGCTAACCGGCATATTGAATTTGTAGAAACGTTTTGCCGACAGCCGCAGGGGCGACTCGGTGAGCCGATCCGGTTGGAGCTATTCCAGCGAGCACGCTGGCAGGCGATTTTTGGCTTTGTCCATCAAGATACCAGACTACGGCAGTACAAAGAGTGCATGATTGTCGAGGGTCGTAAAAACGGTAAGACAACCGAGATTGCAGCAATGGAGATTGATTTGCTGGTCAACGATGGTGAGGGTGCGCCCGAAATCTACAACATTGCCACCAAGAGAGAGCAAGCCGGCAAGGCATTTGACGCATGTGTCAATATGCGCAAACAATCGCCAGAGTTAGCAGCCGCCATTAAAAAACGGCAAAGTGATTTGTACTTTGCCCCCAACATGGGATTTATCCGTGTGCTGGCCAGCTCGACCAACAGCTTGGACGGTCTCAATGCACACGGCATCTTGATTGACGAGCTGGCGGCAATCAAAAACCGTCAGATTTATGACGACATGAAGCAGTCGCAATCTGCACGGCAGCAACCGCTGTTGTTTTCCATTTCAACCAATGGTTTTGTGCGCGAAGGTATTTTTGATGCCCAGTATGCGTATGCCGCTGGCGTGCTTGATGGCAGTATCGAAGACGATACGTTTCTACCGTGGATTTATGAACTGGACGACCGTGAGGAATATCTAAGCGAAAAATACTGGGTTAAGGCGAACCCTGGCATTGACGCAATCAAAAGCCGCGAATTTTTGCGGCAGATGGTCAAAAAAGCAAAACATGATCCATCATTTTTACCGACAGTACTGGTCAAAGACTTCAATCGAAAAGAAAACGCCTTTTGCAGATATTTCACTTGGGAGGAATGCTCCAACCCTGCAATGTATGACATTGCGTTTGATTACTGTATTGGTGGATTCGATGCGGCTGATAGCATCGACCTGTTTGCAGCAACTGCCATCTGTATGCGTCCGGGTGACCCGCACATCTATCGCCGGTCTATGTACTGGATTCCTCAAGCCGTACTGGACAAAGACGCTGCCAGCGGCAACCGGCGTGAACGCGACAGTCTGCCATACTCGCAATATGTCAAGCGCGGACTTATGCGCGCGGTACCTGGCAACAAGATTGACAAACAGGTTGCATTGGACTGGTTTTGTGAGCTGAGGGATGAGGATGATCTGTACCCCCTGTACATCGGCTACGACCCTTGGCACATTGACGACAGCTTGCTCGCCCGTTTTCGGGCAGAGTTCGGAGAAAAAAGCATGATCCCAATCAAGCAAGGTCCGTACACCCTATCTCAACCAATGAAAGACCTCAAAGCCGATTTGGGTGCAGGACTTGTGATTGACAACAACAATCCAATCGACAAGATTTGTCTGCTGAACACAAATTCTAAGTCTGATATCAACGGTAATGTGCAGCCGGTTAAAACAACCGACCCACGCTGCCGCATCGACGGCACGGTCGCGCTGCTATGTGCCTATACAGTATTGCAGGATAAGATGGATGACTACATCAGACTCAACGAGGAGGCACCCAGCGATGGGACTGTTTGAAAAGCTCTTTCCGCCAAAGGCACGCACGCCGACCGAGCGGGAAGTGCAGAGTTATTTTAAGACGCTGACCGCATACCAGCCAGTGTACACAACGTACGAGGGCGGTCTGTATGAGATGGCGCTGACACGCGCCGCGATTGCGACCTTTGCACGGCACGCAAGCAAGCTACACTTGGAACTTGTTGGCGACCGTCGCCCCGATCTGGCCTACCCCCTCGCCCACCATCCGAACCCCTGGCAGGACGCGAGCAAATTTCTGGCACGGCTGGCCACCATTTACGAGATTCAAAACAACGCCTTTGTTGTCCCACTGGAGGATACGACCGGGCGGCTCATCGGCTATTATCCGGTTCTACCGCAGCAGGCCGAAGTCCGCGAGTATGGCGGCGTGCCATACTTGCGATATCGCTTTATGGGCGGTCAGACGGCGGCAGTGGAATTCGAGCGGGCAGGTTTGCTGGTGCAACACCAATATGAGCATGATTTTTTCGGTGAGACCAACCGGCCACTTGTGCCGACAATGCAGGTCGCGCACACGCAGGATGAGGGCATCATCAACGGTATCAAAAATGCTACGACCATCCGATTTTTAGCACGTTTGGCCTCTCAATTCAAGCAAAAGGACATTGATGAAGCGCGGGAACAACTTGCAGAGCATAATCTTGCCCGAAACAGTACCGGTGTTTTGATGTTTGACTCTAAGTTTGCTGACGTCAAGCAAATCGAGAGTGTCGCACAGGTGGTCAATCCCCGGCAGCAAGAGTATATCAGGGACAGCGTATATGAGTATTTTGGCACCAACAGCAAAATTTTAACGAACACCTACACGGAAGATGAGTGGGACGCTTACTACGAAGGCAAAATTGAGCCGTTTGCCATCCAAGTCTCGCAGGTACTCAGTCACATGACCTTTACACCGTCCGATTTGTCTTCCGGTAATATGATTTTGGCAACGACCAACCGGTTGCAGTATGCCAGCAACTCAACCAAGCTGCAAGTCGTGACCGAGCTGTTTGACCGTGGATTCCTGACTCACAATCAGGGTCTGGAAATCTTTAACCTGTCGCCCATCGAGGGTGGCGACAAGCATTTTATTCGTCGGGAGTATACCGAGATCGACAAGCTGGACACGGACAAGCAGGAGCCTATCCCGCTTAACCAGAATCAGGAGGGCTGACACCATGGCAATTACGCCTGAAACGCGCAACTACCGCACATTTGAGGTGCGGGCGCTTCCAGCAGATACCGGCAGCGAGGGCGCGAAAACCTACCGCGTAGAGGGCTACGCGGCGAAATTCGACGAAGAGACCGTCCTCTACGAGTATGACGGCATCCAGTACAAAGAGGTCATTGATCGACAAGCATTTTCGGGAGCGGAAATGTCCGATGTCGTCATGAATTTTAACCACGGCGGCAAACCCGTCGCCCGCACGCGAAACAACACCTTGACGCTTACCGTGGACACAATTGGTCTGCGGATTTGTGCCGACCTGGGCGGTACCGAGGAGGGGCGGAGGCTCTACGAGGAGATTCAGGGCGGCTACATTGACAAGATGAGTTTCGCGTTTACCGTCCGCAAGTCGGAGTATGATCGCGCCACGCACATGCGCCGGATCACTGCATTCCAGCGCATCTTTGATGTAGCGGCGGTCGATTTCCCTGCCTACGACGGTACCGAGATTGTCGCCAGATCCTGGGCAGCGGCGGAGGCCGCGCGGGAGCACGCACAGGCGGAGGTCATGCGGCACAAGCTCGAACTCAAACTCAAATTATGCGGCATCCAAAAGGAGGACAATGCCCATGCGTAAAACTACCAAAGATTTTATCGGACTCCAGTTTTTTGCAGCTCCCCCCACAGGTGAGCGCCTTGGTCAGATTGAGGCACGTCTGTTGCAGATCCGTACCGAGATGGATCAGGAGGGCGCAGACCTTGAAGCGCTGAACAATGAGGTGGACGGTCTGCTCGCCGAGCGTAACCAGCTCCAGCAGAGTGCGGAAACTCGTTCCACCTTACTGCGCAAAATTGGAAACGGCACCGTCGGCACCCCACTGCCAGGTATGCAACTGCCCGCCGAACCGGAACAGCGCAGCGAGTCCATTTATACCATTGCATCCGAGGAGTACCGCACGGCTTGGATCAAGAACCTGCGCAATAATGCGTATGTGGGCACGGTTGACCCGCTGACCGAAGTAGAGCAGCGTGCATTTACCACGGTTACTGGTTCCGCTGGCGCTGCGATTCCGACCCAGACCGCTAACAATATCCTCGAAAAGGTCACGCAGTATGCGCCGCTGCTGGGCAAGATTAACTTGCTGCGCGTGCCCGGTATGGTCACGTTTGCCGTCGAAGACGTGGTAAACGCTGCTGAAAAACACGCTCAGAATGCAACAATCACGGCGAAGGATGACAAACTCAAGTCGATTACCCTGAGTGCATACGAGATTACCAAGCTGATTCCGATTTCTAAGAGCGTCAAGCTGATGTCCATTCCCGCGTTTGAGACCTGGCTGGTTGATTCGCTGGCACGCAGCATTGCAAACAAGATAAGTGAGAATATCCTGATTGGTACCGGCAGCGATGAGGGCACCGGTATCGACAAGACTGCCACTTGGGATCAGAGCACCAACTCGGTGCAGGTGGGCAATTCTGCCAACCTGACCACACAGGACGTGCTCAAACTGATTGCACTGCTGCCCGGCGGTTATGATGCCCGCGCCGAATTTATCATGAGCAAAAAAACGCTCTTTACCGACTTTATGCCGCTTCAGGATAAGAGCAAGAACGATATTGTCACAATGTCAGGCTCCAATTATTACATCTTTGGGTATCCGGTAACGCTCGACGAGCGGGTTAAGTTACATGAGGCATATCTGGGCGACTTGTATACGGTAGTCGGCAATATGCCTGAAGATGTCACCATCACCAGTGCGTTTGACATTGATACCAACTCGTATAAGTTCCTCGGCTGCGCAATGTTTGACTGCAAGCCGTCCATGTCGGACGCAATCGTTAAGCTCGAAAAGGCGGATGCGTAATTATGGTCACGCTTGAAAACTTTTGCAACTATGCACGCATTGACGTGCAGGATGACGCTGCCACGCTGGAAGCGCTGATTACTTCCAGCGAACAGTACATTGTCGGCGCAACCGGTAAGGCGCGCCCCCCGACCGGCGGCGAGCTGTACGACATTGCGGTCATGATGCTTGCCGCGCATTGGTATGACAACCGCACGCCGACCGGCAGCGATACGACCGAGATTCCGTATACGTTGACCCTGCTGCTCAATCACATTGCACTGTGCAGCCAATTCCCGGAGGTGCACGATGAGTCTGACCAATGACTTAAACTGCCGTGTGATGCTGTACGCGCGACAGCAGGTGACAACCGCGCTGGGGGATATTGATTTTGACTATATCCCACAGGGACAGGTCTGGGCAAAAATTGTCCCAACGGGTGGGTCTGTCGCCACTCAGCCGGGAGACATGACCCAAGCGCAGCTCAAACACACCATTACGATACGGGCAAACGCGCTGCCAAATGTGCAAGAAGATATGTTTGTGGTACATAAGAACAGGCGCTATAACGTGGATACCTGGAGGCCGCATTACAAAAGGCCTGACCGGGTAGAACTGCTTTGCACAATGGAGGTGCAACCCTATGTCTGATGGACTGGATACGCGCGAACTTGAAGCATTTGCAGAGCAGCTTGTGCGGGTTGCAGATGAAAACCCCCGTCGCGCCAAACGTTTTATGCAAAAACAAGGCACGATACTCAAAGGCATGACGTTAAGAACCGCAAAACAGCGCGTGAAGCGGAAAACGGGAAACTATTTTAACAGTATTAAGCGCGGTAAGGTTTATACCTATGGTGGTAAAAACATTCATGCGATTCGCGTTTTTTCTGCCGCCCCACACGCCCATCTGATTGAGGACGGACACCGCGTTTTCTCGTATGGTCAAGGGAGCGGATTTGCACCCGGAAAACATGTATTTTCTGATGCCAGAAAAGATTTTCAAGGCAAATTTGAAACTGCAAGCGAAGATTTTCTGGATGAAATGATTCGGGAGGCAGAACAATGATTGCCATTACGGATATCTATATGGCGCTGCTGGAGCTGGTGAACGCTGCAACGACGGCAGCCGATATTCGCGCACCGGTGGTATCCAGTGACCTATCTGAGCCGATTGTGCGCCCGTCCATCAAAATTATTTTGGAAACGGACAGCGCCAGCCGTGACAGCACCCATCTGGATTCCCGCAGCGTGACTGCCTTCCTTTATTATTTCCCGCCAAATGAACACAAGTGGCGAGCATACCATTTTGCCATGATGGATGCGCTGAGACCGTTTCTACATGATAGTTTAACGGTTGGCGCGTTTACTATGTATTCTGACGAAGGTATCGAATTTACAGAGACTGACGGGGTTTTAATTGGCGAAATATCGTATCAATGGTACGAAGAACGACCGATTGACAATCCTGGCGAACCAGCTGAAACATTGAATCTGAAAACAAAACTATAAGGAGGGGTGCAGTGTGGCATCTATCCCCAGTATTACCGTTATTTTTTTGCAGCAGGCGGGAAGCCTGATTGCACGGTCTGAACGTGGCATTGCGACATTGATTGTGCGTGACGACACAGACCAGAGTTTTGATATCAAAAAGTACATCAGTGTGCCAGATTTGGACGAAGATAAGGCAAAATATACCGATGACAATTACCGTCAAATCCGTGACACGCTCAGTTTTGCGCCGTTTACGACTTACGTTGTCCGAATTGACACGTCCGTTGACACGCTCGCAGATGCACTCGCCATCGTCGAGCGCAATGTAAAAACCGGGTGGATTGGTGTTGCCAACGGCACAACGGACGACCAGACCGCGCTTGTAAGCTGGATTAAGGCAAAAGAGCAGCGCGAAATTTATTACCGCGCCGTCTGCTACAAGGCAGCCGCGCCGGACAATAAACATATTGTCAATTTTTCAAATGAAAACGTCACATTTGCGGATGAACGCGGCGAAAAAACCGGCGATTTTTATGTTGCTAGCCTTGTGGGCCTATTGGCATCACTCAATATTAAGCGCGGTGCAACCAACTATTTGTGCAACAATCTGGTGCATGTAGAGGAAACCGAGGACAATGAAGCCGCTGTAAAAGCCGGAAAATTTGTACTGTATAACGCGGATGTCGATGAAGTCCGCGTGCTGTCCGGCTGCAACAGCCTGACCACAACCAATGGCACAACTGCGACTGAGGATATGCAGTATATTGAGACGGTGGAAGCAATGGACCTCATTTCTGATGATATTCGCACGACTTTCCGTGACACCTATCTGGGTAACTATAAAAATAACCTGGATAATCAGATGCTTTTCATTGCGGCTGTCAATGCCTATTTCCGTGCGCTGGCACAGCCTGGCACGGATGTCCTAGACCGTGAGTACAGCAATCTGGCAGGAATTGACGTTGAGGAGCAGCGCGCCGCATGGCTCGGCACTGGAAAAACCGAAGCGGCTGACTGGGATGCGGACAAGGTTCGCAAAATGGCGTTCAAGCGTTCGGTTTTCCTGCTTGCTGATATCAAAATCTTGGGAAGTATGGAAAATCTGAAATTTACTGTGAATATGGCGTGAGGTGATTTGTTTTGGCGACAAAAAATGCGCTGACTACACAAGCAGTAAACCGATTGCTGCGCGGTCAGCACGGACATATCTGGTTCAATGGCAAGGAGCTTGCCACGGTTCAGAAGATGGAAGTCAAGATGACTGGTGACTTCGAGGAAATCAATGTATGTGGTGACCCCGCTACATATTCGGTCTATAACGGCTGGTCAGGCGAAGGAACACTGGAGTACCTGAAATTTGACAGCGAGATTTCCAAGCTGGTTGCTGAGGCTTTCTTGTCCGGCGAGATGCCGGACGTTGAAATTATTGTGCTGCTGGAAAATCCTGCAACCGGTAAACGTGAACGTTGCCGCATTGGCACAGTGACATTCACCGAAGCCGCTGTTATTGCATTTGAGAAACAATCCATTATAACGGACAGCGTACCGTTTAAGTTTGCGGATTTTGAATATCTGGAAACCATTGAATTTTGATAGGAGCATGTAAAAATGGCACAAGTCAGCTTTGATGAACTGCTTGCAAAACGCGAGCAGCGAGAAAAAGACCGTTTGAAGGTGGGTAACATCCCCGTCCCCGGAACCGATAAATATTTGATTGTAAAAATGCCCACTGACAGCAAAATGTTGGATTTGTTTGGCAAATTTGTGATATCTTATCGTGACAGCGATATGGGTAATTTGCTCAGAATGTCTGACGAAGCAATTTATGCTTGCTGTGAACAGCTTCAGGATAAGAAGCTACGCGAATCGCTCGGCGTCAGCGACCCTCTGGACGTTGTACCCGCATTGTTTACTGTTCCGGAGCGGAATGAGATGAGCGAGTCAATTCTGCAATTTTTAGGGTTGCTGAAGACTGATGAAGATGATTCTGGCGATACAATCGACAATCCAGCAAAAAACTGATTGCGCGTGACTGGGTTCTAGGACTTGCCGCGTGGTATGCTGTGCGCGGCATCCCCCCAGCTCAGATTTTAGCCGCGTCCCCTTCTGAGCTGGCATTTTTGGACGCAGCACGCGCACTCGCGATTAAAGAGCAGTTTTCCGTGACACGGAATGCTGTTATGGCTGCATTGAGCAAGGAAGCAGACAAGGAGGCGGAACGAATCTATGGCTAAGGTCATTCAGACTATCCTGAATCTGCGCGATAACATGTCGAAAGGCTTGCTTGCAGCCGCACGAAATACGCAGGGTGTAACCCGTGAAATGCGAACGGCAACCCGTGAGGTTGTCAATTTTAAAAACAAAGTAAGTAAATCCGTTACCGATGCTGCAAAGAAACTTGGTACATTGAGTGTTGCTGCTGTTGGTGCATTTGCCGCCTTTTCTGTTAAAGTCGGAATGGACTTTGAATCACAGATGTCAAAAGTTGCGGCAATTAGTGGTGCCAGCGGAAATGACATGCAGGTCTTGACTGATGCGGCAAAGAAAATGGGCGCAACTACTAAGTTTTCTGCAACCGAATCGGCGCAGGCGCTGGAATACATGGCGATGGCCGGCTGGAAAACTGACCAGATGGTCAGCGGTTTGCCTGGCATTATGAATCTTGCTGCGGCGTCTGGGGAAGAATTGGGCGCGGTCAGTGATATTGTCACGGATGCACTCACTGCATTTGGCCTGAAAGCGTCTGATGCAACACATTTTGCAGATGTGCTTGCGAAAGCCTCCTCTAGCTCCAATACAAACGTTGGATTGATGGGCGAGACGTTTAAATACGCGGCTCCCGTTGCTGGCGCTTTGGGGTACAGCATTGAAGATACTGCTGTTGCCGTAGGTCTGATGGCAAATGCAGGCATCAAGGGCGAACAAGCTGGTACTGCATTGCGTGGTGTGCTCACGAATCTAGCAAAGCCTAGTGACCAAGTTGCGGGATATATGGATGCGCTAGGCGTTTCCCTGACAGATACAGCCGGAAATATAAAGCCTTTATCTACCCTGATGACCGATTTGCGGTCAAAATTTGCTGGATTAACAGAAGCACAGAAAGCAGAATATGCAGCCGGAATTGCCGGAAAAAATGCGTTATCAGGATTTTTAGCCATTATCAATGCCAGTGATACTGATTTTAACAACTTAACAGCCGCAATTGCTCAATCAGACGGTACTGCACAGAAAATGGCAGATACCATGAACAATAACCTTAGCGGACAGCTTACCTTGCTGAAATCTGCTGCTGAAGGTGTCGGAATCACTTTTTATGATTCCATCAAGGGCAAAGCTACGGATGCTGTCACTAGCTTGGCAAATAAGTTGAGTGAATGGCAGGCAGACGGAACAATTGATGCACTGGCAACGCAGGTTGGCGATACATTTTCTACTGCGCTGGATACTGCTTCAACTGCGCTGGATTGGCTATCACAGAACAGTGATACTGTAAAAAGCAGTTTGACTGCGCTGGCATTTGCATTTGCCGCAGTGAAAGTGCTTAAATTTGCGGGCGATATCGCAAAAGCTGCAAATGATTTGGGGTTATTTATTCAGACTGTAGGAGCTATTTCGGCTCCCCTGCGCGCACATGCTGCCGCTGTACTCGCGTCCGGAGCGGCATGGGTCAAAAATACCGCGGCAATGGCAGCCAACAAGATTGCAATGGGCGCATCCGCGATTGCAACCGGCGCTATGACCGCAGCGACCAATATTGCAACGGCCGCCCAATGGGCACTTAATACCGCGTTTTATGCGACTCCTATTGGATGGATTGTCGCAGGCATTGCAGCAATCATTGCTGCTGGCGTGCTGCTGTACCAGAACTGGGACACAGTAAAAGCCTATGCGCTCGACCTCTGGGAAAAAATAAAGGAAGTTTTTGCCGGTATTAAATCTGCGATTGTCGGCGCTTTTGACGCGGCACGGTCCAAAGTTGCGGGATTTTTCAGCTGGTTAGATGCAAAGATTAGCAGTATCCCAATTTTAGGGTCAATCTACGGCAAGGGCAAAGAAGTTGTCGGCGGCGTTGCCGGGTGGATTGGAAACAAAATCGGCGGCAATGCCACGGGCACAAATTACTGGCGCGGCGGCCTTACAATGGTCAACGAGCGCGGCGGCGAGCTGATGAATTTGCCAAGCGGCACCCAAATTATACCGCATGATGTTAGTATGCGTGCCGCTGACAGCTACGGCGCAGCGCTGGCCAGCGCTTCCAGCGCACCTGTTCCGGCAATGGCAGGCGGTGCCCCGACGTTCAATCTAGCCATCAATGTCAATGGAAATATGATTGGAAATGAACAAGCGGCGAATCAATTTGGCGAAATTATCGTCGGTAAAGTCATGGATGCGCTCAGAAATCTGTAAGGGGGAATTTGAATGGATTTTGTATTCTCGGCAGATAACCGTGCAGAGGTCTTGGTGCTCCCGTTTGTGCCAATGGATATCAACGTGGACAGCCCGCAAAATAACTCGATTTTTTCCGGGTTGTCGCGTGATATCAACCTAATCGGCACAATGGGCCTGCGTGTGCTGACACTCTCATCTTTTTTCCCACAAAAGGCGCTGCCAGTATATAACACCAGCGCACCACTTGGCGCACGGCAATACATTGACTTCTTCGAACGCTGGCGGAAAGAAAAAGTTCCCTTGCGTGTGGTATGGACGGACAACGACGGGAGCGAAATCTTAAACATGCCCTGCACAATAGATTCTTTTTCCTGGCAGCCTGCCAGCCCACTAGGACGCATTGCATACAGCCTGACCGCGAGAGAGTATGAATTTGTTGTAAATTAGGAGGATATCAACATGGAAAACGTAACTGTAACAACTAAAAATATTCATCAGCCGCACGCAAACTGTCATTGCGCGGACACAATCAACGACCTCAACTGCGAAATCCATTACTTAACCGGTCAGGTCGATGCGTATGAACGTATCCTTGACCAGCTTGTAGGCAATGGATAACTACAAGCTGCTTGTAAATGGCTTTGATATCACTGGGCGCGTCGGCGGGCTGAGTAGTACAGAGGATATTGACGCGCTCAGTGTACAGCTATCATTTACGGTCGTGAAAAATCCCCATGACAAGTACATACCAGCCTTTACGCTCGCGCCAGGAGATAAAATCCAGCTTTTCAACAATCAGTCGCTTGTGTTTCGCGGGATTGTGATAAAAACTGGGCTGGATGGCAGCGTACAGGCGAATGACTTCGGGTATTATCTCAATAAATCCAAAATCATTCTGCAATGCAATGGGGTGCCCGCGGATGAAGGGATTCGGCAACTGGGCGCAAAGGCGGGCGTCAGCGTCGGCAGTCTTCCCAGTATGCCCACCAAAATCACCGAGATTTTTGTAGACAAGACCCCCGCCGAAATCCTGAAATCTATTTTGGAAACGGTCACGGCAGAACGCGGCACCAAATATTTTTACCGTGTTGAGCCGGACAGCGGCCTTTGTATCTACCCTTACCCATCTACGCCAATCAAGCTGCGGGTACAGCTGGCGCGCAATCTGCGCACCTTTGACCCTACTTGGAGCCTGGGCGACGTATCCGGAGAGGACAGCATGGACGGTTTATGCAATCAGGTCACAATATACCGCACAGAGGACGAAAACGCCCGTGTACTTGCCAAAGCCACGGACAGCGCCAGCATCAGCAAATATGGCTGGATACAGCACATGGAAAGCGCGGATGAAGGCGTTACCGCTGCCCAAGCCCGTCAGATGGCACAGACCAAACTTGCCGAACTGAACCAACTGACTGTTACCCGAAAGGTTGACAACATGCTGGGTGCAGATGTCCGCGCGGGCGAAATGCTGCAATTTTCGTCGGATAAGTTTGGACTTTCCGGAAATTGGATGATAAAACAAATCACCCACAACTATGACAGCACACACACCATGAGCATGGAGGTCATACAGCCATGAGTTTTGACATTGTGATGGCAAAATATTTGGACGAACAACGGCGCCGTCCCCCGCCTGCCGGCTTTTATATTGGCACGGTTGTCAGCCTCAGTCCTCTGTGTATCTCCATTTTGGACGGCGAAATTATGGCGCAAGGCGCGTTTTTAACGGTGTCCGAAACCGTCCAACGGCTTCTAACCCCTCCACCGGACTGCTGCTTTAATGGCTGCTCTTGCGGTGGTAACTGCACCCACGAATGTTTCCCGCAGCCGCTCAAGGTGGGCGACCGGGTTATTTTGGTGGGTCAAAACCGGTTTGTCGCCGTTGACCGCGTTGGGGGTGGTGCATAATGCCACAAATGTTCCCAGATGACAGCGGTTTTGTCATTATCCCGCCTGATGATGTGACGCAATCGGCACAAATTGCAAACACATTGGCATTTGATTATACCACCAACCGGTTTGTCATTGCGGACGGCTCCCCCGTTTTGCGGTCTGAAGCTGCCGCTGTGCGGCAATGGGTAGAACTGATGCTGCGCACCTATTTAGGGCGATTTCGTGTATATACAGGCTATCAGTTCGGGCATACCGGCGAAGATTTGATTGGTATGCGTCAAGTGCCGTCTGGTTTTATTCACTCAGAGCTGGCGCGGGAAATCCGCGAAGCGTGCGGTCTATGCCCTGCCATCGAAAAAGCGTCTGATTTCACCTTTTCGCGCGAAAATCGCACGCTTCACGTTAAATTCTTAGTCACACTCAAAACAGGCGAACAAGTGGAGGTGACCGGCAATGTCGGCTGAAACACTACTGCAAACCATGCTGGACGGTGTGCCGGACAGCTACCAGAAAACCGTTGGCTTCCCTACATACGACATTCTTCGCGCGTTTGCTCTGGGCGCGGAAACGCTGGAAAGTGCTATCGAAAACGAAGCTGGAAAACTCAATGTAGAGAACCTGTCTGGCGAGGAATTGACCCGTTTTTGTGCGCAGTACCGCGCCATTAACCGCAGAGAAGCCACCTATGCAAGCGGTACGGTAATGGTAACTGGTTCTGGTACTGTCCCTGCTGGCGCGTTATTTGAAAGCACCGGAGGGGTACGGTTCGAGGCAACACGCGACGTGCGGATTTTAGACAGCGGTGAAGTACCTGTCCGCGCTGTCGTTGCCGGTGCGGGCGGAAATGTCCCAGAAAGTGCCGTGACCGGCATCCCGGTCACAATACCCGGTATTTCAGGCGTGACCAATCCCGCAGCCATGACAGGCGGCTATGACGCGGAAACCGACGATGAATTACGGTATCGCTATTACCTGAACGTACAGGAGCCGCCCACCAGCGGCAATATTGCCCACTACAAGCAATGGGCGCTGGAAGTCGCGGGCGTTGGCATGGCAAAGGTCTTTCCGCTGGCGCGTGGCAACTGGACGGTCGATGTTGTTATCATCAACAACCGCCACGAACCCGCAGACGAAGAACTGATTGAAGATGTGCAGACACACATCGACCCCAACAGCACCGGTCTGGGCGACGGACGCGCCCCCATCGGCGCACACTGTTACGTTGAGAGTGCGACAGCCCGACCAATTACCGTCCATGCACGGCTCACGCTATCCAGCACGGGCGATGCCATGACGATAAAGGACGAATTTAAGCGGATTTTAGGCGAATATCTCGCCGGACTGCCGTTTACCGAGCAAACGCCTACGATTGTCAGCTATGCCCGTATTGGCGCGGCGCTGCTGGATATTCCTGGCGTACTGGACTACCAGAATTTAACTATCAATGACGGTACGGCAAATTTGGAGTTGGGCGAACGCGAAGTTGCAACCGCTGGGGAGGTAACTTTCGATGTGGCGTGATAAACTCATGGGTATGTTGCCCAAGCTGTACCGGGATGACCCGTGGCTGCTGCAAGTACTGGGCGCGGCGGGCGATACGCTCGACCGGCTGGAAAAGCAGCTCGCCGAACTGCATGAAAACCGGTACTTTGACGGCATGACGTTTGCCCTTCCCATATGGGAGCAAATACTAGCTGTTTTGGCACGGAAAAACGCAACCGACGACGACCGCCGCGCTGCCCTTCGCGCTAAGTGGCTGACCTGCCGAAAAGCTGACCGTGAACTGCTTCAGGCGATTGCGGATAGCTGGATGGAGGACACCGTGGAGGTGGGGTTTGATGCAGGGTATATCCTGTTGGATATTATCGCATTTGATGCCGTGATGGAAAATCTTGACGCGCTGCTTCGGACAATCGAAAGTGTAAAGCCCGCACACTTGCCAATCAAAACAACCATATCTTATCCCAAAAACGGTACGCAATTTGTCGGGTTTACAGTGCAGATTGCAGATGTTATTACATGCTGAGGTGATACCACATGCCCAATTTTTCTATGGTGCTGACCGCTGCCGGTGCAGAGCTGCTGGCAAAAGGCGTTGCGGGAAAAACCATGCAATTTACTGCGATTGCGGTTGGTGATGGCACGTTTTCCGGCTCGCCAGTGGATGCGACTGCGCTGCAACGCGAGGTAAAGCGCCTGCCTATTCAGCGCATGACACGCCGAAAAAATACTGTATCCCTGCGCGCTACACTGGAAGCGGGTACGGTAAAATCCGGCTTTATCTGGACGGAACTTGGCGTTTTTGCAACCGACCCAGACACGCAAGGTGATGTGCTTTACATGTATGGATACGCGGGGGCAGAAAGCGACGCTGTACCTGCTGCAAATGAGCCGACCACAATCGAAAAAATCATCAATGTTACGGCAGTCGTTGCCAGCGCAGAAAATGTTACCGCAATCATTGATACTAGCCTGGTATATCTCACCCAGGCAGACCTTGAAGCGCATAACGCCGACCCAGAGGCAAACCCCGCCGCCATTCAAGCCCATAACGATAACCCAAAAGCGCATGAGGAACTATTCTCGCAAAAAGCCGACCTTGGGGAAGATGGTAAGATACCAGATGCACAGCTGCCTGATATGGACTATGTTGCGCGCACAGGGGATACGATGACCGGCAACCTCACCATGTCAGACGGCGCAACCGTTACCGGTTTACCTGACCCCGAACAGGATGCAGATGCCATCTCCCTGGGATACCTACGGCGACGGATTGGATTTGGCAAAACATCATTTCAACAACTAATTCAGGGAGGAGCATTCTAATGGGACTAGCAATTTTTGAAAAAACTAGTACATTTGACCCTAAAATGTACGGTCTAAAAGCCGGTGATTTAATCCAGGTCATTGCTGTCGGTGGTGGCGGTGGTGGCGGTGCATCCTGGAAAATAGATACCGCAAAAGTGGTTGGATATGGAGGAGACGCAGGGAAAGCCGGAGTAACAGAAACTACTAGTATGTCCTCACAATATGGCGGTGGGGGTGGCGGTGGCTATGGC
>OERG01000112.1_pt1 | contig 18997 bp, 12 predicted proteins | sample 1539951 | NCBI WGS metagenome assembly OERG01 (sample SAMEA3891870, study PRJEB23780) | metagenome | biome: terrestrial biome; feature: animal house; material: Caecal content | place: Italy | collected 2015-05-05
ATAAATCCGCCGGGGCGCGTCCCGAAGGGGGTCGGGGTGGTAATCTCCCGGGGCTGCCGGGTTGTACTTGTCGATGGGGATGATGGATTCCGCCATCAGTTTGGCCGGCTCATCCTCCCGCACCGACAGGCGGCCGTCGATCACCACAACGGCGTTTTCCTCCAGAGAGTCCCGGAATTGATCCAGAACTTTGGGGAACACGATGACCTCCATGGTACCGGTCAGGTCCTCCACGCTGGTAAAGGCCATCATGGAATTGTTTTTGGTGGTCATCATCCGGTTCTTTACCACCGTGCAGACAATCCGGACTTTGGTATTGTCCAGCTTATGGGCGTCCTCCCCTGTCAGCATCTTGATGCTGTGGGACGCAATCTTGGCCGACTGCTCCCGATAGGCATCCAGCGGATGGCCGGACAGGTACAGTCCGCTGACTTCCTTTTCCATCTTAAGCAGTTCCCCGTGGGGATATTCAGGCAGATTTTGCAGCTGATATCCATCCGAGACGGGTTCCTCCCCGCCGGCCAGAACAGCAAACAAATCCAGCTGCCCGTCCAGATTCCGCCGGGCATCGTTTTCGACGCTCTTGAGAATGCCCTCCACGGCCTCCACCTGACTGCGGCGGGTGGCGCCGGTGCAGTCAAAGGCTCCGGCTTTGATGAGGCATTCCACCGCTCTGCGGTTCAGTTCATTGCCATGCATCCGTTTGCAGAAATCGTACAGACTGGCAAAAGGCTTTTCCTGCCGTTCCTTTACCACATTTTCAATCAAATTGCGGCCTACATTTTTTACGGCGTTGAGGCCGAATCGAATCTGCCCTTTGCCGTCGGCGGTAAAGCCGCCCCCCGAAATATTGATGTCCGGCGGCAGAACCCGAATGCCCAGCCGGGTGCACTCAGCGGTATATTCGATGACTTTGTCCGTATTGTCCAGCACGCTGGTCAACAGCGCAGCCATGAATTCCGCCGGGTAATGGCACTTGAGCCAGGCCGTCTGATACGCCACATAGGCGTAGCAGGCCGCATGGCTTTTATTGAAGGCGTAGGACGCAAAGCTGGACATTTCATCGTAGATCTCGTTGGCGACCTGTTCCGAAATGCCGTTGGCCACGCAGCCCGGGCATTCATGCCCCGGCTCGGTGCATCCATGGACAAAATGCTCCCGCTCTGCCTCCATCACATCATGCTTCTTTTTGCTCATGGCCCGACGGACATTGTCTGCCTGACCGAAGGAGAAGCCAGCCAGTTCCCGGAAAATCTGCATGACCTGTTCCTGGTAGACAATGCACCCGTTGGTGACGTCCAGGATATGGGCCAGCTGAGGGGTCTTGTAGCTGATCTTGTCCGGCTCATGGCGGTTCCGCAGATAGGTGGGGATGGACTCCATGGGCCCCGGCCGATACAGGCTGATCAGAGCGATGACATCTTCCAGATTCTCTGGCTGCAGCCCCATCAGGACCTGTCGCATGCCCGTAGATTCCAGCTGGAACACGCCCTCGGTCTCGCCGCGGCCCAGCATCTGATAGGTGGCCGGGTCGTCGTAGTCCAGTTTGGACATTGCAAAATCCGGGTTTTGTTTCTGGATGGCCGTCTCGGCGTCCCGAATCACCGTCAGGGTCCGCAGGCCCAGAAAGTCCATCTTCAGCAGGCCCAGTTCCTCGATCTCGGTCATATTGAACTGGGTCACCGGCAATCCGTCATTGGTGGCCAGGGGCAAATAATAATCCACCGGCTCCGGGGTGATCACCACACCGGCCGCATGGGTGGAAGCATGCCGTGGCATGCCCTCCACCTTGGCCGCCGTGTCAATCAGTTCCTTGACCTGGGGATCCGAGTCATACATCTTTTTCAGCTCGGTGGAAACTTCCAGCGCCCGTTTCAGGGTCATCTTCAGTTCCATCGGCACCTGCTTGGCCACCACGTCCACGCTCTGGTAGGGCATGCCCATCACCCGGCCCACATCCCGGATGGCATTCCGGGCCGCCATGGTGCCGAACGTGACAATCTGGGCCACATGGTCCGAGCCATACTTTCGGTTGACGTAGTCAATGACTTCCTGGCGGCGCTCATAGCAGAAGTCCACATCGAAGTCCGGCATACTGACCCGTTCCGGATTCAGGAACCGCTCGAAAATCAAGTTATACCGGATGGGGTCGATGTCGGTGATGCCCACACAATAGGCAGCAATGCTGCCCGCGCCCGAGCCACGCCCGGGGCCCACCGGAATGTTCTGACTCTTGGCATAATTGATATAGTCAAAGACAATCAGGTAGTAGTTGGTATAGCCCATGGACTTGATGACGCCGATCTCATAGGACAGGCGCTGTTTGTTGGCTTCCGCCACGTTTGGCCCGTAGCGGCGTTCCAGACCTTCCCAGCACAGCTTTTCAAAGTAGGCCTGGTTGTCCATTCCATCGGGGGCCTTATAATAAGGTATCTTGGTATGGCCGAACTCAAAATCAAAGTGGCACTGCTCGGCAATTTTCACGGTGTTGGCACAGGCCTCGGGCACCATCGCAAAGAGGTCATACATCTCATCGGTGGTTTTCAGATAGAATTCATCGGTTTGAAATTCCATCTTGTCCGCATCCTGAATGGTTTTGCCGGTCTGGATGCAGAGCAGGATCTCCTGCATCCGGGCGTCCTCTTTGCGCAGATAATGGGCGTCGTTGGTGGCCGCCATGGGAATGCCGGTGTCCCGGGCCAGCTGGATCAGCTGGGGCAGCACCGTTTCATCCTGGGCCAGGCCATGATCCTGCAGCTCAATGTAATAGTTTCCCGGTCCAAACAGGTCGTTGTACCACAGGGCCGAGGCCTTGGCCCGCTCATAGTCTCCGGCCAACAGAGCCTGGGGAATTTCGCCGGCCAGACAGGCAGACAGGCAGATCAGTCCCTCATGGTATTGTTCCAGCAGCTGTTTGTCAATCCGCGGCTTGGAGTAAAAGCCTTCGGTAAAAGCCGCCGACACCATTTTGATCAGATTTTTGTAGCCGGTTTCGTTTTTGCACAACAGGATCAGATGGTTGTTGCCATCAATTTTATTGACCTTGTCAAACCGGGTGCGTGTGGCCACATAGACCTCACAGCCGATGATGGGCTGGATCCCCGCCTTTTTGGCAGCCTTATAAAACTGGACGCAGCCGTACATGACGCCGTGATCCGTACAGGCTATGGCCGTTTGACCGCACTCTTTGACCCGATCCATCAGCTGGTCAATCCGGCAGGCACCATCCAGCAGACTGTACTCGGTATGAACGTGCAGGTGTACAAAGCCTCGCTGGGCAGCGGTGGTCTCACTCACGGTGCATCTCTCCTCTTTCTTTCCGGGCCCGCAGATCGGCAGACAGGGCTTCCAGCCGTTTCAGCCGATGGGCCAGCCCCGACTTGCTGGGCTTAGGCTCAAAGGTTTCGCACAGCGCCGCCAGGGACAGCTCAGGATACTGGAGCCTTTTGACCGCTGTCTCCCGCAGGACTTCCGGCAGCGTCGCCAGTGCATCCTGCTCTTCCAGATAGCGCAGGGCCTTGATGGCAGATGTATTGGCCCGGACCATTTTGCCCAGGTTGGCCGTCTCACAGTTGGTATAGCGGTTGACCTGGTTGCGGACCGATTTGACCGCCCGCTCGGTATTCATCAGAGCGGCGGCCTGCTCGGCCCCCATAAACGTCAGCAGCTCCTGGATATTGGCGCAGGCTTTCAGATAGATCACATTGACACCCTTGCGCCGGCTGCGCCGGGGTGCAAATTCGTGTTCTGCCAAAAGGGCCTCAAAATCCCGGGCCAGGTTGGTCCGGGGCGTGGTAAATTCCAGATGATAGCCCTTCTGGGGATCGGTTACAGTGCCGCAGCACAGAAAGGCAGCGCCCACATAGGCGCTGACGCTTCCCCGGCTGCGGATCAGGTCCGGGTCAATCTGCAGGCTTGTCTCGTTGCCATGGGTTCCAAACAAGCCGTGCATCTGACCCACCTGATCCGGCTGGCTGATGATAAATTCGTACACTGAACCAGTGGTATGTTCCCGGCAGGTAATCTCCCCCCGGATGCCGCAGCGTGCAAAGCACTGCTGGGCATAGCCGGCAGTCTCGGCCTGTTCCGTCTGGATCACCAGGCCTTTGGTATCAAAATGCTTCGCGAAGCAGGCCAGCCCATAGCAGGCCGCCCGAACGGTATTGTCTCCTGCAAGCTCCCGCCCGGCGATCTCGCACCTGGCCTCGGAGGCAAAGCTCATCTCTGTTCCTTCCTTTGATCAAATTTCACCGGGATGCGTCACGATGCTGGACGCTGACGGCATACCCGAGTTTTTCGCAGTATTCTGCAATTTTTCTCGCAAACGTGATGGAGCGGTGCTTCCCGCCGGTACACCCAACCGCAATGGTCAATTCGCTCTTTCCCTCTTTTACATAGAGAGGGATCGCATAGTCCAGCAGGTACTCGATCCGCTTCAAAAGCTCTTTGGACTCGTCGAACTTCATGACGTAGTCCACCACTTTCTGATCCATACCCGTTTTGTGTTTCAGCTCCGGCACGTAGAAGGGATTGGGCAGGCACCGGACATCCAGCACCAGATCCGCCTCCCCCGGCAGGCCGAACTTAAACCCAAAGGACATGACATTCAGCTTCATGGCCGCCTTGGCGCCGCCGCCCGGCATGAACAGATCGCAGATCCGTTCCTTGTTTTGGGCAGTGGACAGAAGGGTGGTGTCAATCACATAGTCTGCCCGGTCCAGCAGGGGCTGCAGAATCTGGCGTTCCCGGGCCAGGGCCTCTTTGGTGGGGATATCCTCCGCCTGGCTGATGGGATGACGGCGGCGGGTCTCCTTGTAGCGGCGGCAGAGCACGTCATCCGAGGAATCCAAAAAGAGGATTTTGTAGGGTGTCTGCTGCAGATCCAGCTGGGCCAGAGCTTCGCGGATTTCTTCCTGGCTGCGGCAGCCCCGCACATCCATCGAGATGGCCACCCGGTCCAGCTGGCTGTCGCCAGCCCGGGAAAAGGCCACAATCTTGGGCAGCAGCCAGGCAGGAATATTGTCCATACAGAAATAGCCAATATCTTCCAGGGCGTTCATCGAAACCGATTTTCCCGATCCCGAAAGCCCGCTTACAATCAACAGCTTCATAGCCGCTCCCCCACTTCTTTCAGCCTTCTACAACCCGGATCTCCTTTTCAAGGGTATAGCCGGTTTTTTCCTTCACGATGTTTTGTACTTCCTGGCAAAGGGCCAGCACATCCTCACAGGTAGCGCCCCCCAGATTCACCACAAAGCCGCAGTGCTTTTCACTGATGGCAGCGCCGCCGTGGCGATAGCCCCGCAGACCGCACTGATCAATCAGAGCACCTGCAAAGGCACCCGCCGGCCGCTTGAAGGCGCTGCCGGCGCTGGGTTTATCCAGAGGCTGCTTGTCGCGGCGGCGGCCCATCAGCTCGTTCATCTGCTCGCTGATCTTCTCGGGATCCCCCGGTGTAAGGGACACCTTGGCCGACAGGATGCAGTCTCCGCTCTCCTCAAAAATGCTGTGGCGGTAGCTCAGATCCAGCGCCGAGGCCGGCGTCTCCACAATCTCACCCTGTGCGTTCAGATGGCGCACCGACACCAGGACGTCTTTCATCTCTCCGCCATAGGCGCCGGCATTCATATAGACGGCGCCGCCCACTGTGCCGGGAATCCCGTAGGCAAACTCAAGCCCAGCGAGGCCGGCCCGCAGGGCCGCCATGCACAGCATGTTCAGGGGCATTCCCGCCGGGGCCCAGAGGGTGTTTCCCTCCTGGTGCACTTCACCCCGCAGTTTGGCCAGGCAGATCACAGCGCCGGACCAGCCTTTGTCCCCAAACAGGATATTGCTGCCGTTGCCCAAAACATAATAAGGCACCGACAGCTCTTTGCACAGGGCAATGGCACCGCACAGCTGGTCTTCCTGGACCGGCTGGGCAAACACTGCCGCCGGCCCCCCAATCTTAAAAGTAGTATGCGCCGACAGAGGCTCCTGCTCCCGGTAGGAAATACCGGCTGCGTCCAGCCCTTCTTTCAGCGCCTGGATGGTATGCAATTCCAAAATGTTGTCCTCTCAATCTACCGTATCGTCCAGACCCAGACGGATCAGCAGCTCCTTGGCTGCATTGTAGCCCATCTTCTTCTGGCGGTTGTTGATGGCGGCCGTCTCCAGCACCACAGCCAGGTTGCGTCCGGGGGAAACCGGAATGGCGGTGCTGGGGATCTTGACCCCCAGAATCTCGTAATATTCGGTCTCCAGGCCGGTGCGCTGGTAGTTCTTGGTGGGGTCCCAGGCTTCCAGCTGGACCACCAGATCCACCGTCTCGTTCACCTTGACCGCGCCCACACCATAGACCCGGGCCACGTTTACAATGCCGATGCCCCGCAGCTCAATAAAGTGGCGGATGTTCTCAGGTGCCGTGCCCATGATCTGGCGGTTGGAAACTTTGCGCAGCTCCACAGCGTCATCGGCTACCAGACGGTGGCCCCGCTTGACCAGCTCAATGGCCAGCTCGCTCTTGCCGATGCCGCTGTCTCCCAGGATCAGGATGCCCTCGCCGTACACTTCCACCAGGACGCCATGCCGGGTGATGCGGGGGGCCAGCGCCAGGTTCAGGGTGCTGATCAGGCTGCCCATCAGCACGCAGGTGGCCTCGTTGGAACGCAGCAGGGCCACCTTGTACTTCTGGGCCAGCTCCACCATCTCGGGGAACGGGGTCAGTTCATCGCTGCGGGAGACAATCACGGCCGGCGGCATCTGTCCAAACAGGTGGTCCAGCGCCTCATACCGGCGCTCAGGCGTCTGGACCGAAAGAAAGTTCATCTCGGCCAGGCCCATAATCTGCAGCCGCAGATTGTCAAAATATTCATAGTAACCCGCCAGGAACAGACCGGGGCGGTTGACCTCAGCGATTTCCACGTTGATTTCGCTCAGCTCCCGCGGGGTATAGACCACTTCCATATTAACCCGCTCAGCCAGCTTGGCCAGTGATACGGTAAAATTCTCCATCCTTATTTCCTCCCTGTGACGAGCTGATTCCGGCAGCCGTCCGTTTCGGCCGGGATTTGCATGCTGTGCGCAAATTTCCCATTTTTTATATTATAATCAAAACCGCCGGGGATTACAATCGGGGGATCATAATTCATGCAGAATCATTTTTGTCGTATTGCGCAACCGGCCATTCTACGGTATACTGTGAAAGGCGGTCGTGATGCATCGGTTTATGTAAACTGGCCTTTACGTATATTTTACATTGACCCGATTTCACATTTTACATTGCCACATTATACTGAAAATGCAAGGACAAGTAAAATTCTTGTAAGAAAAAACTCAATGCCGGGCACTGCGCGAGCCAGTTTGATTATACGAGCGCTGTTTTGGGTTGAGAACCGGTCACACCGCAGAAACGAGGATATGTATGACAATCACGAATCTATTTTCTCTTCTTGGCGGCCTGGCTCTGTTCCTCTACGGAATGGATCTGATGGGCAAGTCCCTTGAGCGGCAGGCAGGCAGCCAGCTGCAGAAAATTCTCAGCCGTCTGACGGACAACCCTTTGAAAGGTTTCCTGCTGGGCCTGGTGGTCACCGCGGTGATCCAGAGCTCCAGTGCCACCACCGTCATGGTGGTCGGCTTTGTCAACAGCGGCATCATGGAGCTGCACCAGGCCATCGGCATCATCATGGGCAGCAATGTGGGCACCACCGTCACCAGCTGGATTCTCAGCTTGACCGGCTTGCAGGGCGACAGCCTTCTGATTCAGATGCTGAAGCCCTCCACCTTCAGCCCCCTGCTGGCCTTTATCGGCATTCTCCTGTTCATGTTCGGCGGCGAGCGCAAGAAGGGCGTTGGCGGCATCCTGATCGGCTTTGCCATTCTGATGACCGGTATGACTGCCATGTCTGACTCGGTGGCCCCCCTGGAGAACGAGCCCTGGTTCACCGATTTGTTCATCCGCTTCTCCAATCCTATTCTGGGCGTGCTGGTGGGCGCACTGGTCACCGCCGTTATTCAGAGCTCCAGCGCCAGCGTCGGTATCCTGCAGGCGCTGAGCTCCACCGGCGCCATCACCTTCGGCAGCGCCATCCCCATCATTATGGGCCAGAACATCGGCACCTGTGCCACTGCCCTGATTTCCTCGGTGGGCACCAACAAAAATGCACGCCGTGCCGCTTTTGTGCACCTGTATTTCAACATCATCGGTGTGACCGTATTCCTGACAGCTTTTTACGGACTCAACGCCGTACTGCATTTCTCCTTCATCACCGATGCGATTGAGCCCTGGGGCATCGCTGTGGTCCACTCTGTCTTCAACCTGAGCGCCACCGCCCTGCTGCTTCCTTTCACCAATCTGCTGGAGAAGCTGGCTTATATCACCATTCCCGACGACGAAAAGAAAGAGCGCTTTACCCTGCTGGATGACCGCCTGCTGAACACCCCTTCGGTGGCAGCCGATCAGGCCCGCACTGTTACTTCCCGGATGGCCGAGACTGCCCGCACCGGCGTGCTGCAGTCCATGAGCCTGACCCGCAAGTGGGACCCTGCCCTGGCCCAGAAGGTCAAGGAAGAAGAAAAACAGGTGGACCGCTACGAGGATGCACTGGGCACCTACCTGGTCAAACTGTCCAGCTATGAGCTGAACCACGAGGACAGCCAGCAGGTCAATACCCTGCTCCTCACCATCAGCGATTTTGAGCGGATCAGCGACTATTCCATCAACCTGCTCAACTCCGCCCAGGAAATTCATGACAAGTCCATCACCTTCTCGGTGGACGCTCAGGAAGAACTGAGCGTTCTGGAAGATGTTGTGCAGGACCTGCTCAACCGCACCACCGAGGCCTTCCGTCAGGGCGACCTGCATCTGGCCAGCAAGGTGGAGCCCATGGAGTCGGTTGTCAACGAGCTAATCCGTGCCATCAAGGCCCGACATATCGCCCGCCTGCAGGCCGGCAGCTGCTCCATCACTTATGGCTTTGTGCTGGATGACCTGCTGACCAGCTACTCGCGGATCAGCGCACACTGCAGCAACATCGCAGTGGCACAGATCGAAGTGGCACAGGACAGCTTTGATACCCACGCTTATCTGTCTGATCTGCGGCACAACCGCGCTGCTGAGGAGAGCGAAGCTTTCCAGCGCCGGGTGGATCGCTACCGGGCCCGCTATACCTTCCCCGGTGCCAACCCGGCTGCCGTCAAGTCTGCTGAGCCTCAGAAGGCTCAAAAGGAGGAGAAAGAATGATCTATATTGTAGAGGACGATGCTTCGATCCGGGAACTGGAACAGTACGCTCTTCAGTCCAGCGGATACGATGTGCGCTCCTTTGAGGAACCAGAGGCTTTCTGGCATGCCATGCGGGTCTCGGAACCTGAACTGGTCATTCTGGATGTGATGCTGCCGGGAGAGGACGGTTTTTCCATTCTGAAGAAGCTCCGCAGCTCCCCCACCCTGCGCCAGCTCCCCATCATCATGGTCACCGCCAAATCCAGCGAACTGGATACGGTCCGGGGCCTGGACTGCGGCGCCGACGACTACATCACCAAACCCTTTGGCATTATGGAGTTTCTCAGCCGGGTGCGGGCTGCCCTGCGCCGGTCCGCTCCCCCGGCCAAGCCCAATGTATACTCCTTCCACGAGCTGCTGCTGGACAACGCCCGTCACAGCGTGACAGTGGGCGGCACGCCGGTAGATCTGACCTATAAAGAATACAGTCTGCTCCGCCTGCTTCTGGAAAACACCAATCTGGTGGTGACCCGCGAGACCATCCTGCAGGTGGTCTGGGGCACCGACATTTCGGTGGAAAGCCGGACGGTGGATATGCACATCCGGACCCTGCGCAAAAAGCTGGGCAACGCCGGCAGCTATATTCAGACTGTACGCAAGGTGGGCTATAAACTGGCCGACCCCGAAGAGGGCGGCGAGGAATGAAGACCCGCAGCATGGAACAAACCATCGGGCCGCGGCTGTACTTGATGGGATTTGTCAGCCTGGTGCTGGCTGTAGCCGTCTGTGTGTTTGTCTTTCACAGGGCCTTCACCATGCAGGCATGGCGGGCGCTCCAAAATGAATCCGCCATCATGGCTGCACAGTACAGCCACGATCCCCAGAGCCTGCAGGCTGTTTCCATTGATGGAGTGCGTATCACCCTGATTTCCCCTGACGGGACGGTGCTGTACGAATCCACCGACGCCGATGAACAGACGCCCATGGAGAACCATCTCTCCCGTCCCGAAGTGCAGCAGGCTTTTTCGACGGAGACCGGGCAGGACATCCGGGACTCTGTTACCACAGGATACGAAACCTATTATTATGCCGTTCTGCTGGAAGACGGCAACGTGCTGCGCACCGCCCAGGAGGCCAAAAGCATCTGGTCTTTGTACAACGATGCCCTTCCGGCCATCCTGGTCAGCTGCCTGGTCATTCTGGGGCTGGGGGCTCTGCTGGCTGCGGTTTTAACCCGCCGTCTGGTCCAGCCCATGCTCAATATGGCCAACGATCTGGACCGCATCCAGGAAACAGTCCCCTATTCCGAGCTGATCCCCTTTGCAGACGCTATCTATTCTGACCGCACCATGCGGGAGAGCAACGAGAAACTGCGCCAGGAGTTTACAGCCAACGTCAGCCACGAACTGAAGACGCCGCTGACCAGCATTTCGGGCTATGCTGAAATGATTGAGACCGGCATCGCACGGCCTGAGGATATTGCTTCCTTCGGACAGAAGATCCACAAGGAGGCCAGCCGGATGATTCGTCTGGTGAACGATATCATCCAGCTGTCCCATCTGGATTCCTCCGGCAATACCCACGACGCCCCTGTGATGCAGCCGGTGGATTTGTCGGTGCTGGCCAAAGACTGTGAGGAGCGCCTCAAGATGAATGCCCGCCGGGCCTACGTCACCCTGAATTTCCGCGGGGACAGCGTCCAGGTGATGGGTTCCCCCAGCCTGCTGGAGGAACTGTGCCAGAACCTGTGCGACAACGCCATCCGTTACAACCAGCCCGGCGGCAGGGTGCTTCTGGAAACCGGCCGCGATCAGGAAGGCCATCCCTACCTGATGGTACAAGACAACGGCATCGGCATTCCCAAAGAGGCCCAGTCCAGCGTCTTTGAGCGGTTTTACCGGGTGGACAAGAGCCGCAGCAAAGCCACCGGCGGCACCGGACTGGGGCTGGCCATCGTCAAACAGATTGCCCGGATTCACGGTGCCCGGATTCATCTGGAAAGCGAGCTGGGCAAAGGCACTACCGTTACCATCACCTTCCAGCCCGTCAAACAGAATCAGTAAATTGCCACGTCTGTCCGCAGCTGCGGGCAGGCGTTTTTTGCTGGGCTCAGCCAGGCATTTTGCCCATCCCGCAGGGCGGCGCAGGCCCCCAGTCCGATCAGGTCCTGCCCTGCCGACCATCTCTCCTGCACCAGCTGGGTACAGAGGTCCCCCAGCCGGGCCAAATCAGTATCCGTGGGTTCTGCACTGTCTGCTGCCGTCTGGCAGTCCAGATGCACTGCAAAGCTGCCGTCTTTGGTTTTCTCAACCCCGAGAAGAGGCCGGCGGAGCGTCAGCGGGTGCTCCCCCAGCCAGAAAGTGAACGTATCACCCTGTCCGGTCAGAAGCCCATAAACCGCTGTTTTCTGGGCATCCCACTCTTCTGAACTGTCGGTTGACACAAACCAGCCCTCCGGCTTTACGGACAACGTTGTTTCTTCCATGGTCAGGCAGGGCATCAGCAATCCTTCGTCCGTCCTGGTTTCGTACAGCCGAGGCAGAGCCCGTTTGGACCGCTTCAGCGTTTGCAGCAGGGAGGTCAGCAGATCCTCTCCTTCTTCTGTTGCTTCAGAGAGTTCCTGACAGGTAAAATCACAGGCTGCCAGCTGGGCGCTGGTCCGCCCGCACTGGCGGGCCAATACCAGGGATTCGTAGCTGGACAAGGTCTGCCAGTTTCCACCCGGCATCAAAAGCAAATAATCGCACAACCGGAAATTGGCCTCCAGCGGCAGCAGGGATGCAGCATTGTCCAGCGCCCGCTCCAGACCTGTTCCCTGAGCCACCGCAAAGCCAATGCCGTCCGACGCCTCTGAGGAATCCGCCGACGCCTCCGGCGCTTGATAAAGGAGGCCGACTGTCCATTCCTCCTCCCCCGGTTCCAGCAAAATCGCCCGGACCATGCTTTTTTCAGTGGTATCTGTCCGGGCAAAGGCCAGGCAAAATGCCGCCAGCAGGGCGGCGGCCAGATATTTGAGGATCCTTCCACGGCTCGCCATTTTTCCCGCCTCCTTTGATTGTTCATCGCGCACGGTTAATAGTATGCGCTGTCTCCCGGAGGAATATGAAGCCATCCTCCTGCACCGCACGGCAGCATTGACCCGCCGGGTTGGGTGTGCTACACTGTTACAGGATTTCAAAACGTTTTACCAAAGGAGAGGATTCGACATGCAGTACGATTTCACTTCCATCCTGGACCGGCATGGGAAGGACGCCATTGCCGTGGATGGCCTGGGCAAAAATCCCGGTTTTTCTCCCGATGCCCCTGGTGAGGGGTTCGATGCCATTCCCATGTGGGTGGCGGACATGAATTTCCCCACCGTCCCCACCGTGACTGAGGCACTGGTAGAGCGGGCCAAGCATCCCGCCTATGGTTACTTCGCAGCCACCGATGCATATTATGATTCCATCATCCGCTGGCATGTCACCCGGAACGGCTGTGACCCCGCCCTGCTGACCAGGGAATGCATCGGCTACGAAAACGGCGTTCTGGGCGGCGTGGTCAGTGCGCTGACCTGCTGCACCGCCCCCGGCGACCCGGTCCTGGTACACAGCCCCACTTACATCGGCTTCACCAAATCCCTGACCAACAACGGATACAAGATCGTCCACTCCCCCCTGGTAAAGGACGAAAAGGGTGTCTGGCGGATGGACTATGAGGACATGGACCAGAAGCTGAAGCAGTACCACATTCACACTGCCATCCTCTGCAGCCCCCACAACCCCTGCGGCCGCGTCTGGGAACGCTGGGAGCTGGAAAAGGCCATGGAAGTTTACAAGGCCAACGACTGCGTGGTGATCTCGGATGAAATCTGGTCTGACATTATGCTGAACGGCCATAAGCACATCCCCACCCAGATGGTCAGCGAGGACGCCCGCAACCGTACCATCGCCCTCTATGCTCCCAGCAAGACCTTCAACCTGGCCGGCCTGGTGGGCAGCTATCATATCATCTACAGCCAGTATCTGCGGGACCGTGTCACTGCCAAGAGCTCCAAGTGCCACTACAATGACATGAATGTCCTGTCGATGCACGCTCTCATCGGCGCTTACAAACCGGAGGGCTATGTCTGGGTGGACGAGCTGTGCCAGGTGCTGTCGGGCAATATCAACTTTGCCTGTGACTATATCCGGGATCATTTTGCAGGTGTCACCGTCAGCAAGCCGGAGGGTACCTATATGCTGTTTGTGGACTGCACCGACTGGTGCGCCGCCCACAACAAAACCATCGAGGATGTGGAGAAGGCAGCCTGGGCTGTGGGCGTAGCCGTTCAGGACGGCCGCATGTTCCACGGCCCCTGCTCCATCCGGATGAATCTGGCCCTGCCCCTCTCCCGGGTCCAGGAAGCCTTTGAACGTCTCAACAAGTATGTTTTCAACGCCCAATAAAACCGCTTGAGAGGCGCCCTGCTTCCACCATTTTTTATAAAGCAAAAATCCGAACCCCTCCCAAAAAGGAAAGGGTTCGGATTTTTATTTTGGTGCGGGAGAAGAGGGTCGAACTCTCACTCCTTCGGAACTGGTGCCTAAAACCAGCGCGTCTGCCATTCCGCCACTCCCGCCCGGTGCGTTCTTAGTCTACCAATCCAGCGGAGAATTGTCAATCCATTTTTTGCCAAAAAATGGGCCGGAACGCTCAAAAAACACGTCCCGGCGCCATTTTACTTGTTCAGATATTTTTCTCCAAATCCTGCCAGCAGGGGTTCGAAAGGATCTCTGCACCCTCTCCAAAGAAGGCTTTGCCGGCCTCCTGATCCCCTTGCAGCCAGTACATAAACCAGGCTGTCATATATCCGTCTCCCCAGGGCAGCATCTCTGCGTGGTCCGCACCGGTGCGGCGGGCCCGGAGTTTCGGCGTGGTATTGGGAATCAGGCTGTAGTTTTCCTCCTGAGACCAAAGGGGCGAAATGGAAATTTCTTGGGTGTCTTCCACCACTTCAGGGAGCCCTTCTTCCCCGGCATCCAGCAGGCCGGTACCGGCCGCCATAAAATAGGGGATCTGGATTTTGGAGACATCATAGTTCCAGTTCAGCGTCATCGCGTAGCGGCTGGAAGGGGTGCTGGCCGTATACAGTGCTTTGTAGCGCCAGCCATTGGGCTGGCTGGTAACGCCGTTGATGGCGCCGATGGCGCCCTGTGAGTGGCCCGCTGCGCCAACACATTCCAGATCCAGTTTCTGATAAAACGCGCTTTCCGGGTCCTCATTGAGCCGGATCAGCAGCTCCAGTGCGCCCTCTGAACCGTCGCCCTGCCAGGACGCCTGCTGTTCATTGCCGATGACCACAAAGCCCCAGGAAGCGAGGTGTTGGAAGATGGGCTCATAACGGGAGGCCGGCACCCCTGTGCCATTGGCCATCACCACAATGGGCCATTCCTGGCTTCCCTCTTCCAGGGCAGAGGGATACCAGACTTTGTACTGCTTGATCAAGACATCCAGTGCCGGATATTCGGCGTAGGATACCTCATAGTCCCCCATGGCTGCATATTCCGCCTCAATGGTGCCGCAGACCGGGGTCTGCTGGTAGTAATCCGCGGCCACAGAGGGTTCCTCCTGGGACCAGTCCCGGACAGCGCCAGCCACAGAAAGCATCACCGCAAATGCAATGGTGAGCCGCTGGAGAGTTTCGATCATATTGGATCACACTCCTTCTCAACCGAAAACATTTTGACTTGCCTTTGCTTTCATTTTACCAGCGCAGCTGGAAGAAGTAAACCTTTTTGGATAAATTCCACAAATCACAGTCAAAAAAGGCCCCGTCCCGCACACAAAATGCAGGACAGAGGCCTTTCGAATTGGGTTTACTTTTTCAGTTGTTCCCGGTGATACTGGAGGGTATAGAGCTGGTAATAGCGTCCCCGCTTTTCCAGCAGTTCCTGATGGGTCCCCTGCTCGATGATCCGGCCATGGGACAAGACCACAATGTTGTCCGCATGCTGGATGGTGGACAGCCGGTGGGCCACAATCAGCATGGTGCCCACCGAACGCATCTTTTCCAGGGAATCCTGAATCAGCTGTTCGGTTTCGGTGTCGATGTTGGCGGTTGCCTCGTCCAGGATCATCACCGACGGGTTGTGCAGGATGGTACGGGCGAAGGAGATCAGCTGCCGCTGGCCCGCCGAGAAGTTATTGCCCCTCTCCCGCACCGGCTCGTCCAGGCCGCCGTCCAGTTTCTGGATGAAGCGGTCAGCATTTACATAGCGGCACACTTCCATAATCCGTTCATCAGGGATGTTTTCCATCCGAAGGACAATGTTGCTGCGGATGGTGCCCGAGAACAGGAACACATCCTGCAGCATCTGGCCAAAGTGGCGCCGGATGCAGGAGATCTTGATCTTGCGAATGTCGATGCCGTCGATCAGGATCTGGCCCTTCTGGAACTCGTAATTCCGGCAAATCAGGGACAGGATGGTGGTTTTGCCCGAGCCGGTGGAGCCCACAAAGGCCACCGTCTGGCGGGGCTCCACATGGAAGGACACGCCTTTCAGCACCCACTCGCCGGGGATGTAGCTGAACCAGACATCCCGGAACTCGATCTCACCCTTGATTTCAGGCAGGTCGATAGCGTCCGGGGCATCGGTCATGGCAGGCTGCAGATCCAGAATGGAAAACACCTTCTCAGAGGAGGCCATGGCCGACTGAAGCCAGTTGAACTGTTCTGCCAGGTTCTGAATGGGGTTATAGAACTTGGAGATGTACATATAGAAGGTGACAATGGTGCCGCCCGAAATGGTCTGCCCCAGGAAGGAATGGCCGTCCAGGTACCCCATGCCGCCCAGGTAGAACAGGCACAGCACCGAGCTGACATACAGCATATACACCAGGGGACGGAACACGCCAAAGACAAAAATTTCATCCCGCTTGGCCTTGCCCAGCGCCTCGCTGCGGCGGCGGAAGTCCTCCATCCGGGCATCCTCGCGGCCAAAGATCTGGGTAATCTTGATGCCCGAGAGGTTCTCGGACAGATAGGTATTGATGTCGGTGGTGCAATCCTTGACCCGCCGGTAGGCGCGGCGGGAGAACTTGCGGAAAATGGTGGTGAACAGGACGATGAAGGGCACAAAGCACAGCACCATCAAGGTCAGCTCATAGTTCACCAGCAGCATGGCCCCCAGAATGCCCAGAATCACAAAGCAGTTCTTGGCCAGGTTGACCAGCAGATTGGTGAACATCATCGAGATGGCGTTGGTATCGTTGGTGACGCGGGTCACCAGTTTGCCCACCGGGATCTCGTTGAGCTGCTGATGGGCCAGGGACTCGATATGGGTAAACAGGTCCTCTCGCAAATCCGAGATGATCCGCTGGCCGGCCTTTTGGAGGATCACTGCCTGGAAATAGGAGCTGATCATCGAAAAGACCAGGATGCCCGCATAGACAGCCACCATCCCAAAAAGGGCATTCAGGGAGAAATCCCGTACCAGCATTTCTTCCACGGCGCCCACAATCAGGGGCGAAACAATATCGTAGACGATGGAAAACAGCATCAGCAGGCCGGCCACTGCAAAGCTGCCCGCATAGGGCCGCGCATAATGGGCCAGGCGCCGGACGATCTCGCCATCCGAAATATTGCGCTCAAAGCCCATGGCGGTTTTCTTATCCTTTACCAGGGCGTAAGCCAGAATCAGTAGAACCGACACCGTTCCGATGATGCCGCCTGCCAGCACAAGAGGATTCAGCTCAATCATGATTTCCACCTCCCAGCTCTTCTTCCAGACGCTGCAGGTCTACCATCTTGTGGTAATCCTCACAGCGGGCATACAGGGCATCATGGCTGCCCACATCCACCACGCGGCCGTCATCGATGAAGATGATCTTGTCCATTCGCTCCACCGTGGAAATCCGGTGGGCAATCAGAATGGTGGTCTTCCCTGCCCGCTCGGTATTCAGGTTGTCCAGAATCACTTTTTCGGTCCGGGTATCCACCGCAGAAACCGAGTCATCCAGGATCAGCACCGGGGCATCCATCAGCAGGGCCCGGGCAATGGAAATGCGCTGCTTCTGGCCGCCGGACACCGTCACGCCCCGCTCGCCCAGTATGGTATTGTAGCCCTCCTTGAAGGCAGCTACATTGTCATGGACATCAGCCATCCGGGCTGCGTGCTCGATGGCCTCGGGGCCCGCGGCGTCCACACCAAAGGCAATGTTATGGGAAATGGTATCCGAGAACAGGAAGTTATCCTGGGGCACGTAGGCGCAGGCCGAGCGCACCGACCGGATGGACAGGGTGTTGACGTCCTGACCGTCCATAAACAGAGTGCCGTCCGGCACATTGTAGATCCGGAGAATCAGATCCACCAGCGCCGTTTTGCCGGCACCGGTCTTGCCTACAATGCCCACCCGCTCGCCGCTGTGAATGGTAAAGGAGACGTCCTTCAGGACATCGAATTCCCCATCGGGATAGCGGAAGGTCAGGTGCCGGAATTCGATCTCACCCCTGGCGTCGGTCAGGTCCCGGACCCCGGGGCGGTCGGCTACATCCACCGGAGCATCCAGCAGCTCGGAAATCCGGTTCAGGGATGCCTTGCCGCGGGAGGTCTTCTCAATCAGCATGGACACAGCCATGATGGGCCACACAATGGCCGAGAAATAACCGATGTACTCCACCAGCTGGCCCGCATTGAACCGGCCCACATACACCAGATAGCCGCCGTAGCCCAAAATGACACAGGTCACCGACTCCACAAACAGAGTGACCAAAATGTTCAGCAGCGTGGAAATACGGGTATAAATGACGTTGATTTCTTCGTTTTCCCGGTTGAGCTTTCGGAAAGCCATCAGTTCCTTGGTCTCTTTGACAAAGGCTTTGACCACCGCGATGCCGGAAAAGTTTTCCTGGGCGAAATCAGACAGATCCGAGAAAGCCTGCTGACGCTCTTCCCACCGGCGGGTCATCACCCGCCCTACAATGCTGCCCACCAGGAACATCAGGAAGGCGGGGATCATGGCCATCATGGTCAGGGAACGGTCCATCCGCCACATTTTAATAAAGGCCAGCAGGCCCAGAAACAAGGCGTCGCAAAACATCAGCACGCCGTCGCCAAAACATTCCTGGATGGTATCCAGGTCGTTGGTATACAGGCTCATCAGATTGCCCACCTTGTTGACCTGATAGTAAGCCTGGGACAGTTCCTTGCTGTGGTCAAACATCCGGTTGCGCAACTCGGTCTCCACCCGGATGGCCGCGCCGAAAAAGCAGATGCGCCACAGGAACCGGCCAAACACCATGGACACTATGATGCCGATCATGGGCAGGCAGACGTTTTGCAGCAGGACTTCCCTGGTAAACGGGGTGGACACTCCATCCACCAGGACTGCACCGCTGTTGACACCGTTGATCAGCATCCGGTACAACTCAGGGATGATCAGCTGCATATAATCCACCAGAATCAGCGCCGCCAATCCCAACAGCAAAGTGGGCGCATGCTTCCAATAGTAACGGTTGATGTACTTGCCAAAGATCAAATCAGATTCCTCCCTATCTTCCCAGGCAGATGGCCTGTTTTTATACTTGCCGCAGGTTTTTTCAGTATATCCCCGCAGGGCGGATTTTGTCAACCAGCGTTTGAACCGGTCTGTATAAAAAGGCTGTCCGCCGCGCGGCAGCGCCGGCGTGCCCCCCGGAATAAAAGTAAAATGCCCGGCTGCTGCCTGTTTGGGACAAACAAAAACCTGTCCCTGACAAACGTCAGGAACAGGTTTTGCTGGAGCGGCCGACGAGGCTCGAACTCGCTACCTCCACCTTGGCAAGGTGGCGCTC
>OERG01000114.1_pt1 | contig 18726 bp, 11 predicted proteins | sample 1539951 | NCBI WGS metagenome assembly OERG01 (sample SAMEA3891870, study PRJEB23780) | metagenome | biome: terrestrial biome; feature: animal house; material: Caecal content | place: Italy | collected 2015-05-05
GTATCTGTTTGATAGCAATCAAAATCAGAGCTTAAAAAATAATTTCTGGCGAGTCTTAGAATTTATAGATTCAGAATTGTGTGCTTTGATGCGGGCATCAGAAATATCATTTAACGAAAATTCATCGAGATTTATTGTTACTGATATAGACTCCATTCCTGATGATACAATTAGGGTCTTTAATTTTCTTGAAAAACTAGTAACTATTTTTGATGCCAAAATTTCAGTTCGAATTACTGGACAATATGGCGAAAAAAACACGAAAGCGCTAAGTGAAGGACAGCGCCAGCTGATCAAAGTCATTGGAATGCTTGGTGCAACAAAAGAGTCGGATTGCTTTGTTTTAATGGATGAGCCAGATTCACATATGAATCCTCGATGGAAATATGAAATAAAGGAAATTGTTGACAAAGTTTTAGATGGTGCAACTAATACACAGGCCATTATTGCTACCCATGACCCGTTGGTTGTTAATGGGCAAGAAAAAGAGTATGTACGCATATTCGTTCGGGATCCGGCACGGACAGCTGATGCCGGGTCTCAAAGTATAAAAGTGCTGATTCCGACAGAAGATACAGAAGGCATGGGAATTGATGGACTTTTGCAAAGTGAATATTATGGTCTGAGAAGTACTTTGGATACTAAAACCCGGTCTAAACTGGAAGAAAAAAGAGACTTGCTTGTTAAGAGAAAGGAAGGAACTATCACCCAGGAAGAACGAGAAAAACTTTATGCCCTTACAGATGAGATTGAAGGTTTGGCATTTACAAGGAATATACCAACCGATGATCTTTATGACGAATTTGTTGTAGCTATGCATAAATTTCAGCAAGAGAACCCTATCTCTGAACTTACCTCAGAGCAAATTCGGGAGAGAAACAGGAAAGCACATGAAATCATTAAAGAACTGATGGAAAAATGAGATACATAGATTTGTCGAAAATTGATAGAGATGATCCACAAGTGCATAAGTGGATTCAAAAAGCCAACCAAGCTACAGAAAATATGAAGCGGGCAGCCAATCATGAAGAAAGATGCAGTTATTTAAGAACTCATGCACTTTGGAGCGAATTTAAAGAAATATTAATTCGCTACTATGGGAGGATTTGCTGGTATTCAGAATGCGATCTAACAGGCTCATTTGCAGATGTGGACCATTTTAGGCCTAAAAATCAATCGACTAAGGCAAACGGAGAGTGTATTCTATCTGATGGATATTGGTGGCTTGCTTATGATTATTTGAATTACCGCCTAAGCTGTGAAATATGTAATCGGCCATATGGTAACGGAGGAAAAAGAAATATCTTTCCATTAAGACAGGACGTGTTGCCTTCAGAGACATTTGCAGGAAATGAGGACGGATATTTGCTCATTGATCCATGTAATCTTAATGATACAAAATTAGTTGGGTGCGATGACAATGGCGCTATCATTGCATTATCATCTGACGAATGGGAACAGATACGAGTAAATATAAGCCGAACTGTATACAACTGGGATTGTTTTAATAGTGCTAGAAGACGGATTCTGTCAGCATGTGAAAGTGCACTCAATGAATTTGAGTTTGCATATAAAAATAGAAATGAAAAAATGCGTGATGCACTACAACATATTTTCAATCTGTTGAATGATAGAGCACCATATTCATCATTTGCTAGGCAGTATGTAGAGCTTAAGATAGAGGGTAAACCGTATGAAGAAGAATTGAAAATCATGCTTCGAAAATGGAATTGAAAGAACGATACACAATTTCATGCGATGTTATAGAGATATGGAATGCCCCAAAAGTTAGGCAAAATTTTAGTTAAGCAACCTGAACGGTCTGAATCCTGTATTGCACAGGACTCAGGTCGATTGATTTGGCGATTGTTGTAGTTGTAATAGTCTATTTACTTAACCACAACCTTTTTAGGCGATAAGATAGAATAATTTTTGCAAAATTGAAAAAAGACATAGCTTGCAGGTCTCTGGTAGAATGAAGCTGCGACACACATTCTGAAAGGAGGCGGCAAACCATGCCCGAGAAATTATACAGTTAGAAGTAATTAGAGGGAAGCTCAAAGATTGGTCTCTGGAAGCGTAGAAGAAACGCTCGACTATTAGAGGCCGAAGCTGAGAGGCTGAAAAAGGGCGCCAAAAAGGTATAGGACAGCATTGAGAAAACTCTGACTTACTGCGATTTTCCACCAGAACGTATTTGTACCGACAACGTTATTGAGAGGCTGAACCGGGAGATTGCTGCCGTATCAGTGTGGTGAGAAGTTATCCGAATAGAGTGCCCTTATACTAGATCGTTCCGGGCTGTGCTATGGGATAGTACCCAATGTGACAACAAAAAGGACATCGACACGAAGTACTTGGAGACTGCCCTGAAGGAATCCTCTATTGCCAGCTGACTTTATTTATTTCCAACATCAAGCAAATCTTTTTGCAAAAATCCTTGATGCTATCCACTGCCAAAGTGTGCGGTTCTTTCCTTTTATATAAGGTATAAAAATGGTACAGGTCTATTTTGCGACGGAGCGCTAGATTACAATCTGTTATCAGTTATCAAAAGGATGCACTGTGTTTAGCCGATGAAAATGACTCCTCCGTGTAAGACGTCGATGAAAACTGAATATACTCAGATATGCTGACATGCCAGACGAGGGAAAGAAGATTAAACCGGAGGCGGAAAAGCAGATTGACTAGCAAAAGGCAATGCAAAACGACACGCAAGGCGAGCAACAAATGCACGCAAAAAGATACAGCTGTATGCTACAACTGTTAACGCAGAAAACGTATTGACAGCAAGGGCGAAACACGATATAATGAGGACGTAGGAGGCGAGTATAATGGATTTGACCGGTTTTGTGGCGTTCGACTTTTCCCAGGGGGTGCCGTATTTCTCCATTACTTCGAATGGCTTGACTTTCAACAAGGCGGTTGCAATGAAACTGGGCCTCCCTGCCTATGCGAGACTTTTGATTAACGCAGAAACGAAGCAGGTGGCTTTGCAGGCGTGCGAAGAAACAACCCCGCAGGCGATCCAGTTCTACCGGCAAAAGAAGGACAAGGTGTTTTCAGTACGGTGGAACTCACAGGATCTATTAGCAACCTTCAAAGATTTGCTGCAATCAGATTTGCAGCACGGTTTCCGAGTAGATGGCAAGTTGGTCGAACCTGGCCTGATGCTTTTCGATCTCGAAAACGCCCGACCTCTTGACTGATAGCCAATTTGGCTATTGGAATAAAAAAGCACCCGTGAACAGTTGCCGCTGTTCAACAGGGTGCTCATGCTTGACAAGTTAGCGCAGAAGCTCTAACTAATCACGATACAAGACTAGTTTACACATGATTGCTCCAACTTGTCAAGCAAATCCCAAATTCTCCTGTAATTTGTTTGCAGAGTGTTTGGAGTCTGCTTGAAAGGAGGAATGTATACATGAGTGAACATCATGAACCCACGAGTGATGGTTTCGTCTATTCGACTTACATCACTTTGCGCAATGGTCGTCGTTTGTACGCAAAGCAATGCGGCCTAAAAGCATTTCGCTTTCCAGCTTCGCGTCAGCGTGATGGCAGCGACCGGAACAACCTGTAAGTTTTAATTGTACGCAGGGGATATCATGAACAGAGCTTCACCCCTTTTATTTTGGAATAAAAGGGAGGTTCTATATGAACACTAGAAAAACATCTAAGAGCGTTGCGTCCAAAGCTGCACGTACATTGCGCAGCAAGAGCGCTTCTGCAACACAAAAGAAACTCGCTGCTAGTGCACTTTCTCAGGCGAGCAAAGCACATGTGACTGGCAAAAGGATGGAGCGGCTGGCCGCAACAGTTTTGAATGGGAAAAAATATGCAAGCAAAACAAAAACTTTTGCAGGAAGCGTGTTGTCGCAGTCTAATGGAAAACGATAAGGCAGTAAAGCTTTAAAAGAAGCCCTCGGTTTGCACAAGTCAAACCGAGGGCTTCTTCGTTTATCGCTATTGCCCTGCAAAAATAAAATTTTAGTTTGCAATGATTGACTTAATACAAACCTAAATCATCTGGAAGTGCTTCAGTGCCTCTCGAATAGCTTTTTCCTTTTCGGGCGGGCATTGGGGTTGCTTGTAGCTCTCCGACTTGGGCTTGTTGTAGCACTCTCGCTCGATGATCCCGCATTTCTGCTTGACCTGGGCAATGTAGAGGGGAGTGACGTTCAGGCCAGTCTGCTCCTTGACGTAGTCCTTGATTTCCTTATAGGTAGCTTTGGTCTCTGCCGGAGTGGCGTCCATCTCGTCCAGGTCAAGGCTGAACTCGATATGATCGTCCGGGTATTGTTGGGACAAACTGATTACACATTCATCACTACTTTCGTTAGGTAGGGAATTATCGTCATTGTCGATAATCACGTCTTGCGACGAAACACCGTCAAATTCAAGGGGAACTTTGAAACGAACGCTCTTGATCCAGAGGCCGTTCGGTTGCCGTTCAGGATAAATCTGTACGCTGTCAAGCAATGCGTGCATGATTTCCTGCTCGTCACGCTCCGGCATAATGTCCATCATGTCCACGATAATTCGCATGGTGGCATATACTTCCTCAGCCGTAGCGGCCTTGCTGCCTGCGTTCTGAATGGCGATACTCACCTGATTGATCTTGCTGTCCAATTCGGAAATACGCTTCATTCGCTGGCGCAGCAGCCCTTGCAGGTCATCGTACATTTCATCGTAGAGATCATCGTCGGCGTCAAGCTCCATAATCTTCGATAGTAGCTTGGACTTCTGGCGTTCTTCCTTTTTCTTTGTGGCAACGAGAGTATCAGCTTCCGCCTGCAAGGCATCCAGATTGGCGTCGGTTCCGATGGATTTCATGATATCCTGCGTGAAATCCATATTCCGCAACGCTTCCTGGACCACGCGGCGCACCTGCTCATTCACATCGTCCTGCCGGATATGCTTTGTGTATGTGCAGCGCTGGCCGCTCACGGTTTTGGTATTCTTACAAATGTAGTACCACATGTCCGAATAGAATTCGCCGGAACCGTCTTTTTTCTTTTTCCTATTCACCGCGCCATACATCGGCGCACCGCAGACAGGGCATTTGACAAGACCGGAAAGGATGTGAGCGTGTTCCGGGCTGTATCTTTTTTCCCGCTTGTAGGCGTTCAACTCGCGTTTTGCTTGCGCGGCCTGCCAGAGATCGTCCGAAATAATGGCCTCATGCTTGCCGTCAAATGTTTCATATTTCGCCTGTTTGACAATGTGGTATTCGTTTCGTGTTCCTTCGATTTTCTCGTTTTTCCGGCGTCCATAGGCGATTTTTCCGGTATAAACTGGATTGTCCAATACACCCCTCACAAAGGTAGTTGAAATCCGACTGTATATCCCATTTTGGCGGATCTGCTTATTATATCCGTTTTCGCCCAGCCATTTGGCAACGCCGTTTATACCCAAATTTGTATGCACGTATTTGTCATAAATCAAGCGTATAAGCTCTGCTTCGGGTTCTTCGATAACAAGATAACCACCCTCAAGGCGATAGCCGTACGGAGCTTGACCGCCGTTCCATCCGCCCTCACGAGCTTTCTGCTCGCGGCCTGCCATCGTCTGCGCCTGGATGTTTTCACGCTCCAGCTCGGCGACACCGGCCAGAACAGGAAAGAGGATTTTTCCGGCAGCACTGGCAGAATCAATCCCATCTTCCACGCAGATGAGATTGACACCGAAATCCTGCATAATCTGCAAGTTATTCAGTACATCAGCGGCGTTACGCCCGAAACGGGACAGCTTGAACACCAGCACGTAATCGACATGATCCTCATTGCCGTTTTGTATCCGGCGCATCATTTCCTGAAACTGCGGCCTGCCGGTGGTGTTCTTTCCGGATTTGCCCTCGTCCGAAAAGACGGCAACCACCTGCAAACTGCGGTGAGCAGCCTCCTTTTTCAGTCGATCTTGTTGTGCATCCAGACTGTATCCGTCCACCTGCATCTGCGTGGAAACGCGGGTATAGAGATAGCAGTGTTTCTTTGCTTGATTCATATGTTGCCCCCTTTACTTCAGGAATTCATACTCAAACAAAGTCGGCACTATAGTAGCCATTTTTTTCTGCCCCTTCCTGTATCTGATGCTCTTTCAGCCATTCACGCAGAAGGGCAGAAACCGTCATGTCTTTATCCAATGCAATCTGCTTGAGCGCCTTGCGCTCTTCCTTTGTCATCGTGATCGTCAAATTTACCATGTTTCTTTCTGCCATTTTGATTTTCCTCTCAACACGGAATTCTGTGTTCTTGTGTATTTGTGTAATAACATAACACAGAATTCCGTAAAAATCAACATGTGATCATAGAAAAAACGCATATATATCAAACTTCTTAACCTGTATGTACGCGCCAAGAGGGCGCGGCCGGGTGTAGGCGTGAAGACCTGACCGGGCCGGCTCGCCGGCCTCGTGAATACAGAAAGGAGACGTCGTATGAAAATCCTTAAAGTTGAGCCGGAAAAAGTGCCTGAAATTATTGACATGGCCGGCACACTCGAAGCACTGCAGGCAGCAGTCGGCGGATACATCGAGGCCGTATATCCATGGGAAGACCCCGTCGCAATCGTATGCAACGATGACGGCAAGTTCAATGGTATGTCGCCTAACAGGGCGTTGTACAACGAAGATGGCGAGATCATGGATATCATCGCCGGCACGTTCCTTGTTGTCGGTCTGTCTGATGACAATTTCGCCGAGCTGTCCGATGAGTTGGCCGAAAAGTACGCCGCGCTGTTTGGGACGCCCGAGGCTTTTCTCCGATCCGGCGACCGCATCCTTGTCTTTCCCATGGGATCGGACCCGGACGCGTGTCCGTTCTGATTAAGTAAGAAAGGGTGACATCGTATGTCTGATCTGACTCGCAAATATATCGCCGAGCTGGACGCCGGTGTGCGTGACTTGTTCGCGTCTGACCGCTGGAAGAATTACCTTGAATTTCTGTCAAAGTTCCACCGCTACAGCGCCAATAATACAATCGCGATCTATCTGCAGCGGCCGACCGCATCGCTTGTCGCCTCTTTCTCCGATTGGCGCCGCAAAGGGCGCCAGGTACGCAAGGGCGAGCACGGGATCAAGATCCTGGCCCCTCACACCATCAAGGACATTGACGACGATACGGGCGAAATCAAGCAGCGCCTCGGTTTTCACATCGCGTACTGTTTTGACGTATCGCAGACAGACGGAAAGGACCTTCCCGAAGGCCCGGCGCGTCAACTGACCGGCACTGTCGATGGCTTTGCCCGCATCTGGGATACGCTCCTGGCTGTATCTCCTGTGCCTGTGTCGGTCGAGCCGATCACAGACTGCGAAGCCAACGGATACTACAGCCATGCTGACCAGCGCATTGTCGTCCGCGACGGCCTGGCAGAGCTGCAGCGCGTCAAGACAGCAATCCATGAAATTGCTCACGCCATGCTGCATGCCAAAGGTGCGGAAGAAGCCGATGCAGACCGCAGCACGCGGGAAGTACAAGCCGAATCTGTGGCGTATGTCGTCTGCCGCGCCCTGGGCCTGGACACTTCCGATTACTCTTTCGGATACGTCGCGGGCTGGAGTGCTGACAAAGAGCTCAAAGCCCTCAAGGCGTCTCTTGACTGTATCGTGCGCACGTCCGACAAGATTCTCAAGGCGTTCGAACCTTCCGAAAACAACAGCGGCCGGGAAGCATCGGCCGTTTGATCTCACAAAAACCATCATAAAATCGACAAATGTATTGACTTTTTGTGCGAAATATATTATAATATGTATAATTCGAAAAGCAATATGCTTTGTAACGACACCGTGCACACATTTCCGCATGGTGTCTTTTTTTGTCCACATGAAACGAAAGGAGATGCGTGTATGGAAATGAGCGTCCGAGACTATAAGCGGGCCATAGCCGACGGCAAGATCGACAACTGGTCGCCCAAGGATATCGAGCAATGGCTGCACTCCGACGTCGGCGGGATCGTGGGCCAAGACGCAGCCTGCCGGGCCGCGGCCATGATCGTGTACAACCATTTTGAGCGCCGCCCTTCTGTCTCCTTGTTTGCGGGACCGACCGGCTGCGGCAAGACTGAGATCTGGCGAGCGCTGCGCCGCGAATACAGCGCCGACAACGTCCACATTATCGACGCATCGACACTGACAGCAGAAGGCTGGCGCGGCAGCAACAAGATCTCGTCCATATTCAGATCGATCCGTCCGGATCGCCGTGACCGCTGCATCCTTGTCCTTGACGAATTTGACAAAGTGCTGGAGCCTCAATACGGCGCCCAGGGCACTAATTACAGCGATCTGATACAAAATCAACTGCTTCGCCTGTGCGACCATGACACGCTCTTTTTTGGTGCTGGCGATGACAGCAACAGCGCCCTGTCGGTTGACTGTGCCGGTGTATCCGTCGTGATGCTTGGCGCGTTCTCGCGGCTGCGCGAGCGCAAGTCGCATGACCGAAAGCGCATCGGGTTCGGCACCGCCCCCGCCGGAGACATACAGGCCGAAGAGATCACAGTTGATGATCTGATCGAGTATGGTATGCGGGCTGAGCTTGCGGGCCGCATCAACCGCATCGTCTGCCTGGATTCTCTGACAATCCAGGACCTGGTACGGATCGGCGAAGATGAGGCCGACCGCCTCTCACTGCTGCTTGACCGGCCTGTTGATATTGCACCAGATGCTCTGATTATGCTGGCGCGTATTGCTTTGCACAAGGGTCTCGGCGCCCGCTGGATGAAATCCAAGATCGGCACGATGATTGACGACATGATCTATGACAACCCAGATGCGCCGCGCTATGTGTTCGAGTATGAGCCACCGGACGCAGACAAACGCAGGCAGGAAGAATTTTGCATTGATTGAGCCTATTCTATTGGATAAAATAAGGAACAAGATAACAAAAAAGCCATCCGTTATTCGTGAACAGTTCCAAATTGTGCAATTTCTTCTGGCAAAAAACAATAATCTTGCATCCGCCCCTTCGTGCTGAGCAGAAAGAATTGGCTATTCAGCGATAGGGTCAATCCCAAATTCTGTGTAAACTCCATTTGGGGTACAAGCAAATAGAGTAAAATTTATTCAGGGCGGTAGCCGGGGAATCCGGCTGCCGCCTTGTCAACAAGATAACACTGGGGGGATGTCAAGAGCGGCGGAGCCGTTCATCTTGCTCTTGACATCCGGCCCTGGCGGTGTTACTCAGGCATACGCTCGGCAAAATAGATGGCCATCTGGACGTGGTCTAGACTCCAGTCCTATCTTATCTCCGTCCGGTCCACTTTTTCGTAATATCCATCACAGCCAAATACAGCCTTGGTCACCTTGTACAGTTAGCGGTTGAAACCCTCGATAGCATTGGTGGTGTAAATCAGTCTGTGCACTTTTAAATCAGCAATGGCCTCTTTGAACAGATTCTGAATACCATCCATTTTTCAGATATTTGATATCTGCAGCAGCCCACGAATTTTTACTCGACGAGCATTTTCTTCTGTAGTGCGATTCTTTCTGGCCATATGGTGAACATCCTGTGAGATGCTTCTATGTTACACCACTTTATCGCTTGGATTTAATCGAGGAATTCCGATTTTCTGCCATAACTCGTAATATAAACACCTTTTTGTGCACGAGTCATAGCAACATACAGTAAACACTTCTCTGACGTAATTGACTCCAATTCAGAAATTGCATCTGTTTTGTTGATTGCGGATGGCAAAGGCAGGATGCGGTTGTTCACAGCGACAATAAATACATACTTGAACTCCAGGCCCTTTACACGATGCATTGTAGCAACACGAAGACCATCAAAATTTCTATCATCGGCTTTATTTCGCTTGATTGCATAAGAACGAATTCCTGCTTTAGTAAATAGTGCAATGTAATCTTCAACAAGTTTTTTTGTTCTTGCAACAACACAAATATCTGTCAGCTCTACTCCGTTCGCCTTTAGATTTTTTATCTCCTGTGCGATAAATTCGAACTCATCATTTGCGTTGTTAAAATTTGTAATAACCGGTTTCTCACCATGGGTTAGTGATTGACATTTATCACCCAAATCTACTTCGTCATCCAGATCATCAAAAGAAATCCCGTTCAGTAGAGCAAACGCATGTTTTCGTATTTCCTCTGTTGTACGATAATTGATCTTTAGAATACTACTACGCCCACGCACATTGATACCGCATTTAGAAAGAGTTGGATGATTCCTGTAAATTCTTTGATGAGAATCTCCTACAACAAAAATATCGTTGGGGTGTTCTTCTCCGGCCATTGCACGGATAAGCCGGTAGGCATTATCGCTAAAATCTTGACCTTCATCAATGATTATATTAGCATACCTGGTACTCTTGCCGGTAGTGAGGAGCAGCCTTGTGCTCTCATACATGGCGGTGTTAATATCTCGGACTCGATTCTCTTTCATAAGATTTTGGTAACATTCAAACACTTTCCATACTTGTATTCTTTTTTTCCGATCAAGCCGAGTTCCTCGACCATTTCTGGTCGCTTTTACATACTTTTCAAGTGTCAATGATTCTTGTGCAATCACTACTCTGTTCCATTCTTCTTCGTAAAATGAAACATCGTAGGGTAAGTCCGTATTGGCAAGGAGAACAGCCTTTTCCCACAGCGGTTCAATAACATCAGCATAGCCTATCTGTGCCGAGAATCCGGATTCCCTCAAAAACTGATTCACCCATGCATCAAGATGGATAACTTCAATTCTTCTGAGTTCTTCCAATGAACAAATCTTACGAAGATTTTCACGAATATCAGCGGCGAGATTGGCCGTAAATGTTGTCATTAAAACTCGTTGTTGCCCCTCGCATCTGGAGGCCAGATATTTTGCTCGGTGCATCGCTACAACAGTTTTACCTGTACCAGCTCCGCCAAGAACTCGTGCAGAACCTGAGAAGTCTTTTTTCACAATCTTCCGTTGAGTAGGATGAAGGAAAACACGCCATTTTTCCAATGGTTCTGCCATAATTCTCCGGAGTTCTTCTTCTCCCTCAACAACAACAAAAGACTTCAATGTAACAGGTGCGTCTAAAGCCGCAGCGAGATCTTCGCTTGAGGAAGGAGAAGCATACTCTTCAGCCGCCAGCTCAAGAACTTCATTTACTTCAAATCCTTCAACCAGCCAAGACAGATATTCATATGCATCGTGCGGGAAGGTGGACTCCGCTTTATAAAAAGACTCCTTGTCATCGAAACTTCTAACATACTCCAACTGAGCCTTTGGAACTCCTAACTTTAGCAGCTCTTCGTCTGTAATTTTTACAAACAACGATACCTTTTCAGGTGTGCTTGTTTTCTCGGCAACAGTCTGCATATCAAACACCTGAATGGCACCAGTCTGCGGATTGACCTCACACCGTTTCCGTGCAGCCCAACGATAAGCTTCATCATGATGATCTATCCAGAGGAGCAAATATACGCCGGATTCAGGCTGACGAACGACAATTCCTCGATAAGTATCATCAATACGAACAGAATAAATCTTTTTGTCCGATCCACTATTTAATTTCTCGTAGTTTAGGCCAGGAGACATTGGATTGTTGCGAAACTTATTGACAAACTCCGTTACCTTTCCCTGTACCTGCCGAGGCAATTTGGCAAATGCTGTGAGAAAATCAGATGAAATTGCAACCTTTATGTTTTCCGTCACTGGTTATCACCTCCAAATATATTCGCCATATCTGAATCCATCAGACTGACAATTCTCCAGCCCAAATCTTCGAGCTTGCTTTTATCACCTAACTGTTCTACCGTCAAAAATCCAATCTTTCTTTCAGGCCAGGCAATTTCCACGGTAGCAATTACTTCTCCATCATTACCCTCTAACTCATAGCCAATGCAATCTTCGTTGGGAGCCGGAATACCATTATCCTTTGCAATTTCGGCAAAGGCTTTTGCATCCTCGTCAAACAAAAGCTCCTCAATAGAATCCCATGCACTATCAACTACAAAACCAGCGTCTTCCGCCTCAGTATGAGGTGCTGCCATGACTGGTAGTGCAAGATAGTCCATTCTCTCCATGCCTGTTGATGCAACAGCGATGAACTTATCGGAGAACTGCATCAAATTATAGAATTGCCACAAACCATTCCATTCCTGCTCGTATTTGTCGGTTCGCTTCTCCTTATCATCATGCAGGATGGCGCATACAGAAATTGCTCCATCATTTTTTAATTCTGCTGCATGAATGCCCGCATGAATTGTAAGATGTGCAAGGTTATTTCTCGGTATCCAGCTTCCATAGAAAGTCTCTGGGAAAACAAAGTCTGAACCGGTAAAATGAGTTTGCTCATTTACGGCATCCATAATAACTTTCCAGTTATTAAAAGCAAGACTGTTTTTGATAAGTTTTGGCTCTAACAAAGAAAGTGCATACGCATAGGCTTGTGCCTTGAATACAGCTTCTGCTTCTGGATGCTTCAAATACTCAAATAGTAGGTCAAACGAGGAGATTTTTGCCGGTTCGATGCTATCCGCATTATACTTTTTGATAGTATTTTGATACATCACCTTACCATAAGGCATGCGCTCTGGTTCCAGAGTTGGGGTAAAGTAGTCATTTTGAGGGGCAAAAACACTTTGGATATCTTTGAAGCTCAAAGACCACACTCTAAAAGCGCCGCTTCTGCGAATCGCCTCTCTTTTGATCGTATCATCTGTTACAATATCTTTATGGTACAAAAATCCATCCGTGAATACTGTCACAGGTTTGTGATTTGGCGCAGAAACCGGCCAGAATACAAAGTCTGGCTTACAGGTGATGGTAACACCATCGCTGGCATCAAGCAGAACTTGCGGTTCGATCTCCCAAGCCATGCCATCCAATTTGAAGTAATAACTGTGCTTTCCATTTCGCATGATGTCGCTGACATTGGTAGCTCCCGCCTTAACACGAACAGCTTCCATGAATCGCTGTTCAAGTTCGCTGTCAAATAGCGGATTGACCGGGATGTCGTTGATTTTATCAATCTTCTGCACATTGTTTCTGCCAGAAAGAATAGCCTTCAACATGCGAATGGCCACAGTTCTGGAAATATTGCCAATTTGTTGGCTTTGGCGATAAGCATAGAGGCAATGATAGCAACCATCTTTCTGAGGATCATCTTTACAAGAACAGTTCTCCATGACGTGGAGAGCTTTCTCAAATATTTCAATTAGAGCATTTTTCTCGTGCATTAGCTGCTTTAAATAGCCAGTACCACCTGGAACAGAGTCGTAGATTACCAGATATTGCTTTCGATAATCTGCATCAGGGACCGGAACTTCACTAACAGTTGCTCTAAGGTGATCCACATTTCCGAAATACTCTTTCATTCCCAGCATAAATGCTGCTACAAAAGACTCCAGTTTTACAGAGGAGGAATCCATCGTAGTTGCCGGAACGAGCAAACGGAGAATTTCAGTAGTAAATTCACGGTATAGGAACAAGCATTCCTCATAAGCATCTGCCTGCATCAATGCTGCGATTTTGCGTGTTTTGCAAGCAAAACTATGATTTGGTTTTCCGTGTTCTGGTTGAATCTTGCCACAGTACTTACAGATTCTAAATCCTTTACGGACATCCTCTACACCCGATACAGATAGCTTTTCTCCAGTCATATCGCTTTCGCCAAAGTTGATTTCACGCAGAGAGGCTTTTCTGACAAACTCATATCCAAATGGGAAATCCTCGTTATCCATGCGATATGCACTTGAAATATCATGGTCTTCGTCAACATCTACTAATAGTTGCTTGCAGTAGAACACAGTAGAGCGATCTTCGCTTTCATCGTTAATTAGACTCTTTGTATAGTCCATGTTGGAATATACCAGCTGAACCTTTAACATGGTTCGAACTTGTCCAGAATCCGCCCAGGCAGGACTTCCACACTGCGGGCAGGACGATGTATGATTCCCGGTCAACTCAATTTGTGCATGGGAGCAGTTTGGGCAGAGTCGCCACGGCGTCGTCTGTGCTGTGGTCAGATCTACTTGATCTATTGTTAGTTTACGCCCGTCAACATAAAAGCTGTTGTTTGGAGCAAATTCGCTGATTGCGGAAGAAGCAGAACGATTATACTCATATACCATTTTTTCATACTTTTTCTTCCCAGTAGGTGTGGTTTGTCCACTCTCATCTTCTTTACGATACAGAATAGCACGGAGAATGATACCTGCTTCAGGAAAAGCGTAGTTGGGAAGCAGTCCCTCGTCCGACAAAAAATTGAAGATGTTCTTCCTTCCAATTTCTTGTAGTACGGTAAGGAGAGCCGCTTCTTCTGTTTTAAGCTCCTTAATTTCTTCTTCATAGGAGCTATCTTTTGGTTTAGATTCCAGCTCTTTTATCATGTCCTTCAATGCTCCTACACTGTTTTTAAGAGCATTTTGTTGATTCTTTAATGCCTCAAAGGCATCGAGAATCTTGATATACATCGGACTTTCAGAACTGTCTTTCCCTCTGGCGAAGTTTTGAAGTTCTTCTCGTGAACTATCATCCAGATAGGAAGCAAACATCTGCATAAACGAGTTTAGCTGACGTGAAAGGGTGCTTTGCACATAATGCAGAAAATTGAAGGGGAACATATTCTCCGGATGCGTATCTAATTTCTTTAGAATGACACCTACTTTATCCGGGATAGAACCTTCTGGAATGCCTTTCTTAACCCAGGAATCCATGCAAAACGCAACAAATTGCCTTTCCAATACAGCAGAAGCTTTCAAGAAGATTTTCGGTGGTGTTACATTGCCGGCAATCATGTCCATGGGATCTGCGTAAAAATAAAGGTCATGTGGTCTTGCATTTGCTATCGCTAAAGTCAACGCATTGCCGTCCTTACGACCAGCGCGTCCGGCTCTTTGTAAAAATTGACTTTGCGCAGGCGGTATACTGCAAAGAATAACCGTAGACAAATCGCCAATATCAATACCCATTTCCAAAGTGGGAGTACAGGAAAGGACATTAGGGTCCCAAATCTCCTGCGTATCTTTTCCTCGTTTGAAGTCGATTTCGAGTTGCTCACGATTTGGACGCTCCAAAAGGCCGGTATGCTCTCTTGCATTGATACGGGCAAGATCACCGGAGGTATAAAGGCGTCCGTAGTAGTTGAGCTCCTCTGCTTCACATTCCTCAAGAAGCCCGTTACAAGTGGTACGCTGACAAGGCGCACCAAACCAAAGCTCCGCATTTTCAGCCGAAACGGCATATGCAGAACCGCATTTATCACAACGCACTTGCACCACTTCATCAGTGATAAATATCCGCTCTTTATTTAATCCATAAATTCTGTAGTTTGCAGAAGATGGGACAAGAGCAATCACCATTTGCTTTACAGATTCTTCCAATATAAATTTGCTGATTGATCGAAAATTGCTTTTCTCTACCAGCACTTCATTACAGCAAGAAGCAATCCAATCTACATATTTGTTGGTTGAGGGCGAATCAAATTCGTAGGAAGCCTTTCCATTACCGATATATTCTGCAATGAAACGAGGAGTATTACGTCCGGATTGACGGCCAGGAAGCCATCTGTTTCTGTCATTAGACAACATATAACCGTTACCGTCATTGTAGGTATACTCGTTAAACACCTTGTCATCAAATGCTCCATTGGCCCGCATCAGGTTTAAGAATCCTAACACCATGCGTCTAAAGACAGTCTGGCTCTCAGAAGTTAAAACACCGAGTTCATTGATCGTCCTCGTTTGAACGGCATCTGCAATATTAAAAATGTCTTCACATGCAAAAGAAGCAACAGAACAACTCGACTTTTCAAGTGTGCGTCCAATTTTGCTAGTCAGGCCATACTCCAGCATGATTTCGTAGCGAAGTCGTTGCTCAATTTCATACATCAAAATCTGAGCAGGCTTATCTTTCCTCAATTTTCTTTCCTTCACCATATCTTCATATGCGTGCTTCCAAGTCATATTTGGGGCAATGAAGAAGCTGACGAACTGTTCGTCAGTCATGTGCTCATGCCAATACTGAATGAATCCTGTCTGAAAGTCTTCCAGATTTTTGCCTGCGCCACACTCCATGCAATACCTTTGGATAGCCGTTCTCAGCCCAAAACGCCAAGTTCTCGAATTAAAAAATCCGGCTCTGTGTGCCGCATCCTGAACATTATCTGAAAAAGCCAAAGTCTTCTTGTCGTCATTGAATTTGGATGCAAACATTTGCGAGATACTTGCACTGATTTCTGTTGCGCTACGAAGGCCCATCAGGGAAAGGCCACGACGGCTGCCGCAGCAAGGGCATATATATTGCCTGTGATTCTTGCTTCCCGAAGTTTTAATCGGATTTGGAATCATAATGCTGATCATTTCAGCTCCGCAGTTTACGCAGTCATTTGTCCCGTCTTCTCCCACTTTCACCTGAAGGCAATCAGGACAGATGCGAGCCGGAATCATGCCAGCTATGTGGTCATCATGGCTCCGAGGGAACATCATTACGATCTTTTCATCTGCACGGAAATACAGGTTGTAAAACGCATCCAGATTCGTCATGGTAGCATTGCTGCGTTCATTCAGTACAGACACCCATCCTGTGATACCGCAATCACGGCAGTTTACTACAGGCAGATATTGTTTGGCCTGCTGCTTATTCAAATCATAAGCAATCTCATAGGTGATTTCACTCGGATTGACCTTGGCGACCAAGCGGCGAAGCTCTCTCATCCAAAGCTGCACTTGAACATTCAAAAAAGGTCGTAGTTTTCCGGTTGTGCCAGTCCTTGCGTGAGATACCAACGCAAACAAGGAATTGACAACACAAGTCGAATCAGGAAGATTTTTCAATTCTGGATAATGTGTGGACAAATCTTCAACAATTTTAGAAACCTGGTAATATGCGCCGCCAGTCAAATTGATGACAGCCTGGAAAAAACTGTGATGCTTTAATTTCTCGCTCAGAAGGAGGCGTCCTTCATTGCCAAGAATATCCAGATCAAAATCAGGAAACCAGCATTTCACTGCCTGCTTGAGATAAGTGGACAAATCATCTTCTGCAGATAAGCGGTTTAACGCTACGACCTGGTCAGCCAACGGCAGGGCAAACTCGTTGATATCGGTGTCCGCAAAAAACTCCTGAGCACTGAGCCTATCTTCTGTAATGATCGCATCTTTATCGAATGGCTCACCGAAGATTTCTGCTGCATACTCCAAAATATTGCCATTGTTCTCTTTGGAACCCATCGTAGCAGATGTGCCAATACAGCACAAATATCCGTCATAAATGCCCAAACGGCGCTTCAAGCGGCGAAGCAAACAGGCCAGGTCTGTACCCTGTGCGCCGTCAAAGGTATGTAATTCATCGACCGCAATGTACTTCAAAGTTTCAGAATCGTTATCTTGCCATAACAAGGCATCCTTCGGCCTCACCAAAAGGTAGTCCAACATTTTATAGTTAGTCATCAGGATATCCGGCGAATTATTCAGCATGGTTTCATGATCGGTAATCACACCATGCTCACTCATCGTGCGTGCGGGTGTATGCTCCTGTCCACCCACATACATGCCGACAGTTACATTTCCTCGAAGTTCATCGCTTCCGTAAATCAATTCCGCAATACGCTTCGCCTGATCGGTCGCTAAAGCGTTCATCGGATAGATGATAAGAGCTTTAATACCACGCTCGCCACGATGCTGATAACAGTACTCCAAAATAGGGTAAAGGAAGCATTCCGTTTTACCGGAGCCTGTACCAGTTGCGACCAGAGTGGATCTACCATCATCTCCAGTCAGTCGCTCAAATGCTTTCTGCTGATGCACATAAGGAAGATATGCGGGATGAATCGCTTCAAAGCAAGTCGGCATTTCCTGCGCCACACGGAACGGAAGGCGCACAGCAACATAAGGTTCATGATAAACAGAACCGTTCTGAGCAAGCATATTCTGAACAGAGCCCTTGAACGGCTCATTTGTCATCGGGAATGTAGTTTCAATATAGTCCCCAATGCCTTTTTGTAATTGTTTGGCGAGTATGGATGGTAACATACCGCATTCCTCCTTTGTGTACTCTCTCGGTGAGAAAATCTATTTACGTATGATATAAGCGTCCTTGAGACATTTAAATGTAGAGGCCTTCATTAAATACAAATCACCGCGGCTTCTGGTCATAGCGACATACAGTTTATTGAGAGTGGAAGTCTTCACTTTTTTAGGATTAAATGTATCGCTGTCAAGGTCATCCAGTCCATCGGTTAAAATGACGCAGGCCGAATCTACTGTGTCACCCTTGGAGTACGACCAATTTAGTGATGAAAAGGTATAATTTGCTGCATCCTGAAAAACCAGTTTGGTAATTTGGTTATTATTCAAAACGGATACCGCATCCTCATTGACCCATATTACAGCACCAGCATTATCTCCATTTGATATAATACCAATCCCTAATTTCTGGCTAATATAGTTGCATACATCTACCGAACAACGACGGGATTTTGCAAGCGTTGTCGTGTCTACAGTAAATCCAGCTTTGGTAATAGCTGCAACAAAATCCTCGTAACTGATTTGACCGTTTTTACTCTTAAAAGGTTTGCCAGAATTATTCTTGGCCGAAACAGAATGTTGATGATAGTCGCCAACCAAAACAACATCATTGAGCAACTCAGCCAATGCCATAATCACTTCGTAATCATACTCTCTGAAGTCTTGGAACTCGTCTATCAGGACGGCATCATAAAACAGATTCAGCCTATTTGCGGCTCTCTGAATGATAGAGTCTTTTCTGCCTTTTACATAGAGAGCCAGCTCAGAAA
>OERG01000115.1_pt1 | contig 18716 bp, 24 predicted proteins | sample 1539951 | NCBI WGS metagenome assembly OERG01 (sample SAMEA3891870, study PRJEB23780) | metagenome | biome: terrestrial biome; feature: animal house; material: Caecal content | place: Italy | collected 2015-05-05
CAATAGAGAATGCGCGCGCGGGCGCTTTACGAGGAGGGCGAGAGCGTGTATAATAAAACCGAAGAAAGCTATTGGCTGCATTGTCCTAAGTGTGGGACACGGCTGCAAAAAATGTTAAGGCGTACAGTCGCCTATGATTTGCCGCTGTATTGCCGTCAATGCAAAGTCGAAGTAATTTTGAATATCGGCGAGGAAAGAGTGAGAGCTGAACAGCCAGTGCCTACCTTGCGCGGAGAGCTAATGCCAGAGCTGAACAGCCAGTGCCAGAGCTAAGTTACCTGCTATTTGCGGGTGATTTGGTTCTGGCACTTTTTTTGTTTTCGAGGAGGTGAGCCGAATTGGACGAATGGAAAAGCCTGAACACGCTGATTTGTGAGTACATCGAAGCGCAGAAGCGTCTGGAACAAGCCATTGCACGCAACCGTGCGCAGATGCTGACCGAACCCAACCGGCGAAGGCGGCTGCGGCTCGACCGCGAACACCAGATTTTGTTGACCATGCGTGCCGACCTTGCGTATGAGATTGGGCTTATGAGATTGGGCTTATGAGGGGGTATGTTGATGGCGAGTAAGCCGCTCAGACCGTGCCGCAAACCGGGGTGTGCGAACTTGACGCGCGAGGGCTATTGCGCGGCACACAAAGGACTTGCGAGGGCGCGCCGCGTGAGTGCAGCCTGGCATGACTGGTACAGGCTGCCCGTTTGGCGGCAGGAGCTACGGCCACAGCAGCTTTTGCGTGAGCCATTTTGCCGGATGTGTGCGGCACAGGGCAAGCGCGTGCGGGCGACCGAGGTAGACCACATAGAGCCGCACCGCGGGCGGTGGTCACGGTTTGCCGACCCCGGCAACCTACAAAGCCTGTGTCATACCTGCCACAGTGCCAAAACCATGCGCGAGCTGAACGCATCCATGCAGGAAAGGGGTTGACGTAGCTACGTCACGCGCTGCGCGTGCGTGCGCGGGTGTGACCTGCGCCCAGGCGCGCGGCTTACAGTCCCCCCCACCCAGAAAAAGTTTGAAAAGTGGGGGCGGTCAGAACCGCGTGGCCTTCTTCTCCCCAGAAATATCCCGTATCAAGCAAATCCAAGGAGGTGAAAACAGATGCCGACACCGGTGAGCCGCACCGAGAACATGACGCGGCACATGACAAACGAGGAGCGTGCCGCGCGTCTTGCAGCCGAACAGAGCATCCAGCGGCAAGAAGTCACGTTGACCTGTCCACCGTTCGTATCGGACGCAGCCGCCAAGAAGTTCTGGGCGCAGACCATTGCGCGCATGGAGGGCATTGAACTGCTGGACGATTTGGACAGTGAGGTATTGGGGCTGTACTGCGTGCAGCTTTCACGGCGCAATGAGTTGGAGCGGCTGCGCAAGAGCGCGGTGCGCGCCTACCGCAAAGCGGAAAAAGAAGGGGATGCACATGCGCCGGAATATCTTGACCAAGCCGACCATTTGGCGGGCAAGGTTGCGGCGTTGGAGCGCCAGATTTTGCAGTATGCGGACAAGCTGGGGTTGACACCAGCCGGACGGCTGCGCATGGCGCGCCGTCGGGCAGAAAATCAAGCCATTGACCCGGACGAGGATTTGTTCGGATGAGGTCGGGGCAACGGTGTCCAAATTGGACACAAGGAGGAAAACATGGAACAGAAAACACATTTCGTCGTAGAGACTTTGCCCGAAAGCTGTCGGGTGTGCGATATGCCTGACCCTTACGGTCTGCGCTGTACATTGACCGGTCAGCCTGCGAGCGGCGATACAAGACCGTCCCATTGTCCGCTTGAATGTCTGTGCCAGCTCATCCATGGGAGGGATGCCCCGTGAGAAAATCGACCGGTCTGCACCATGCGTGCGCGGTCTACGCCAAGCGTGTGACGCAAGGCAATTTGCGGCAATCGTGCTGTAAATGGGAGATTCTGGCGTGCCAGCGGCATCTGGACGACCTCAAGCGGCAGGGAAGCGATGATTTTCCGTGGGTGTTCGACCAGACGCGCGCCGACCGGATTGTGCGCTGGTTCTTGCAATGCCCGCAGGTGCGCGGCCCATTGGCGGGTCAGCCCATTCAGCTTTTAGACTGGCAGATATTTGATTTGGGCGTGACTTACGGCTGGGTGCATCGGGAAACCGGTGTGCGGCGGTTCAATCGCACCTATAACAAGCGCGGGCGCGGCAATGTCAAGAGCACCGAGAAGTCAGGGCAATGCCTGTACCATATGTGCGCCGACGTGCTGTATCCGCCGTATCAACCGGAATTGGCGCAATTTGAACAGGAGCCGGAAGTGGAATGTGCAGCGGTTGACCGCGAACAAGCCAAGCGCGTGTATGGCGATGCCAAGAAGATTGGAGCAAAGTCTCCCGCCATTGCTAAGCGCATGGTCATCAAAAAGACGCTGGTTTACCATCGCACGCGAGGTGGGCTGATGCGCCCACTGTCCAAGGATACCAAGAACAAGGATTCGGGTGCACCCAGTTATTTTGTGGTCGATGAGTATCACGCGCATGAAAACTCAGAGATTTATGACTTGGGCTTTAACTCGTTTGGTAAGCGTCGTCAGCCGCTTTTGGACGTGATTACAACGGCGGGAGACGATGCCGCACACAAGCCGTGCTATAAGGAAGAAGAATACTGCAAGCGCGTGCTGCAAGACAGCGATTTACAGCGCAAGGAACAGCGGTATTTCATCATGATTCGAGAGATAGACGACGGGGACAACCCGCATGACAAGCACTGCTGGGTCAAGGCAAACCCGATTCTGCGCGGACATGACCTGTACGCCGACACACTGCGCAGTCAGATTGAAAGTGAGTATGTGACCGCCTACGAATCGCAAGACCCGGAAAAGATTCGCAAATTTTTGACCCGTCGGCTGTGCCGCTGGCAGGCGGCGAGCGTCAACCGGTATTTTGATGAGCGGCTTTTGACTCTGGCGCGGGCGGCGATGGTTCCGCGGGAAGAATTTGCCAGCTTAACCGATGGCAAACCCTGTCATTGCGGCTACGATTTGGGCAAGCGGATAGACCTGACCGGCACAGGTGCAGTGTGGGCACTGCAAGACGGGCGGTTTGCGGTCAAGATGCACGGATTTTTGCCGCAGAACCGTGCGGATTGGCACGAAAAGACCGACCGCGTACCCTATCTGACATGGGCGGAAGCGGGATATGTGACGCTGACACCGGGCGATGTGACCGACAACGGCTACGTCAACAACTGGATTTGCGAGGGCGAGCGGGTACACGGTTGGCAGGTGGAGGAAATCGACTATGACGGTCATAACGCGACCGACCTTGCCATTCAGATGCGCGAAGAACGGGGAGAGGAAAGCGTGGTTGAGATTGCGCAGACCTGCGCCGGACTCAATCAGGCAACCAAGCGGTTTCGGGAATTGCTGCTGCAAGGGCGGCTGGTGATAGAATACAGCCCGCTGGCGTTGTGGTGTATGGGCAATGCCATCGAGGTGGTCAATAACTTTGGTGACATTAAGCTGAGTAAGCGGCACAAGGATGACGCTGAGCGCATTGACCCGTTGGCGGCGACGCTCAACGCGCTGGCACGCCTGCTGGTGCGCATTGACCAGCCCAAGAAGCGCACGCTGGCAGACAAGATAGCTGATGGGGATTTCGGCATGTGAGGGAGGAGAAAGAAATGCGCAAAGTTTTGGAAATTGGCTCGGATGTCTGTGTGCTTGCGGGTGCATGGAGTGTGCAGCACGCCGCCTTTTTGATTGCCCCGGCGCTGGGTTTTGCCGTGGTGGGGCTGCTGTTTTGGTTGGCGGCATGGCTGCTTGACCGTCCACCGGATGAAACCGGAAAGGGTGGTGGTGCAGGTTGATTGTAGGAAACCTGTTCCGTCGGGTGCGGAGTGTGGGCGGCGCGGCACAAGACCCAGTGCTGACCTTATCTGACCCGACCGGCTGGGGCGTGAACGTTGTGGGCGGCATGGCATCGCCCGACAGTGCGCTAAAACTCAGCGCGGTTTTTCGTGCGGTGGATGGCATTTCAAACTCGGTTGCTAAGCTGCCGCTTTATCTGATGGACGGTACGACGCGCGAGCGGGTGACTGCTCACCCTGTTTTGCCGTTGCTGACCGTGCGCCCCAATGAACTGATGACCGCCGCGACGTTTAAGAAGATGCTGGAAACCGAGCGATTGTTAACTGGAAACGGCTATGCTTACATTGTGCGCGACCGGGTCACGATGGAGCCTACTGAGTTCATTCCGCTGCAAAACGAACTGGTAACGCCGTGGCTGGATGCCGCAGGTACTCTGTGGTATATGGTGCGTATGCCGCGCACTGGACGGATGTATAAGCTGCCGCCCGCCGATGTGCTGCACTTCAAAGGGTTTTCGCGTGATGGGATTACTGGTATCTCGGTGCTGCGGTACGCCGCTGAGGTCATCCTGACCGGACGGCAGGCGCAGCAGTATGAGATGAATTACTATGCCAAGGGCACACAGGTGCCAGGGGTGCTGTCCACCGAAACCGACTTGTCTAAGGAAAACCGTGAGGCGATTCGGGCAGAGTGGGAGCGCATCCACAGCGGCGCGGACAATGCCTTTCGCGTAGCGGTGCTGGATTTGGGCACAAAATATCAGCCCATCGGTATCACCAACAAGGACAGCCAGTTTATTGAGTCCAAGGGCGTGACCGTCGAGGACATCAGCCGATTTTTCGCCATGCCGCTGTATAAGCTGAGTGCGGGCAAGCAGTCATATTCCTCAAATGAACAGAACGCGATTGAGTATGTCAATGACACATTGATGCCGGTCTTGACTCAGTACGAGCAGGAATACACCTATAAACTGCTGTTTGACAGCGAGCGGCGGCAAAATCTGCGCATTCGGGTCAATCAAAATGCAGAATTGCGCGGCGATTTGTCGGCGCGTGCCAACTGGTACAAGGTCATGCGTGAGATTGGTCCCTATTCGGTCAACGATGTGCGGGAGCTGGAAGACCTGCCAGACGTGGCGGGCGGCGACACGCGCAACGCTTCCCTAAACTATATCCCGCTGGAACGGTTTGACGAATTATCGGTGACACGCAACAAGGGAGGAGAGAAAACCAAGTGAGAGTATCGGTAAATGGCATGATTGCATCCGATGAAGATGCGGGTATGATTCGGTATTTTGGATTGGACAAGGTGTTTCATATGGTGTGCCCGCAGGACATCCGAGACGCGCTGGCAAACACCCTGCCGGGTGATACGCTGACGCTGGAAATCAATTCGGGCGGCGGCAGTCTGTATGCCGGATTTGAGATGTACAGTCTGCTGATAAGCGCCGAGGTGCCCACCCGCGCCGAAGTGCAAAGCCTTGCCGGTTCGGCGGCGTCTATTTTGCTGGCGGGCGTGCAGACTGCCTGCTGTACCCCCGTCGGACAGGTCATGATTCATCTGCCCAGCACAGTGACCGAGGGCAACGAAGTCGCGCACCGCGAGAGCTTGGGTCTGCTGCACGCCGCGACCGAAAGCATTATCAACGCCTATGCCGCCAAATGTGGAGGCAAAATCAGCCGCGCCGCGCTTAAAAACCGGATGCAGGCACAGACCTTTTTGACCGCACAGCAGGCGTTGGAGATTGGCTTGATAGATGAGATTAGCGGACAGGCACAGGCGGTCACGCCCGCACAGGTGATGAACTGCATGGGCGGGGGACTGATAAACGGGGGATTTCCCGATATGGGCAAATTACGCGAGGCTTATGCCAAGGCGCACACGCCGGAAGCACACAGACCGAGCCAAGCACACAAACGCGCCAATGCCCAGCTTGCGCTGGAGTGGGCGCGCATGATTTAACGACAAGGAGAAGATTTATGTCCAACTTACATCACAAACTATATGACCTCAAACATCAGCGCGCGGGATTTTTGAAGGATGCCCAAGACGCACTGGGGCGGGATGATATGACCGCCTATCAGGCGGCGATGGATAAAGCAGCCGCGCTGGTTGACCAGATTGACGCACAGCAGACGCTTATCAATGAGATGATGCGCTATCAGGAGGGTGACATGCAGGGCGGTATCCAGCCCCAGCAGCATGAGCAAATGCCGGGTTCGGTGACCGATATGCTGTCATCACGCGAATACGCCCGCACATTCTGTGCGGCAATGAAATGCGGCTTAAACCCCAAGCAGAACCGCGGGGATGGGCGTATTTCCATGCTCATGGATGCCTTGCAGGAGACTGGCGGCAGTCCGGACGGTGCAGACGGCGGCTTTTTGGTGCCGACCGACATGCAGACCAAAATCAACGAGGTGCGCCGTCAACAGGTTGCCCTAGCTGATTTTTTCACCACCGAGGTCACGACCAGCCGCACCGGTTTCCGCGTCTATGACACCATGCCGACCAAGGGATTTACCAAGGTCTCTGAGATGGGAACGATTGACAAGGATGACCAGCCCAAGTTCCAGCGCGTGGACTTCACGGTTGAAGACTATGCACTTATCGTGCCGCTGTCTAATGACCTGCTGGCAGACGAGACGGCCGGATTGATGACCTATTTGGCCAATTGGATGGGGCGCAAGTCGGTGTTGACCGAGAATATTAACCTGCTGGCACTGTTGGGCGCACTGTCTGCGACCGATATCGCAGCGGGTGAGGAAATCAAGGGACTCAAGACCGCACTGAACACCGCGCTTGACCCGTCCATCTCGCAGACAGCCAGCATTTTAACCAACCAATCGGGGTATAACGTGTTGGATAACCTGACCGATAAAAACGGCCGTGGACTGCTCCAGCCCGACCCCACACAGCCCAAGCGGATGTTATTGAGCGGTCGTCCAATTATCGTCCTGTCCGACGCAATTCTGGCAAATGGTGAGGGCAAGGCACCGATTTATTTGGGTGATTTCTCACAGTTTGGCACATTGATTCGTCGTCAGAACATGGAGCTTGCCACGACCAACATCGGCGGCAACGCATGGGGTACCAACTCGACCGAGGCGCGCGCTATCATGCGTATGGACGAGATTAAAACCGATGGCGCTGCGGCAGTCAAACGTACGTTGGCATTGACTGGGGTGGGCGGATGACCTGCAATCTGGATGCGGTGAAGGCGTACATGGTTGTGGAGGATGCGCACGACGATGCGTTTATCACAGCACTTATCCAAGCCGCTGAGGGCTATCTGGCAGGGGCAGGCATCCAGCCGCGTGACCCGCCCGACGAGCGGTATGTGCTCGCGGTTTGTGCCCTGACCTTGCACTGGTATGATAACCGGCAGGTGGTTGCCAGCGGCTTGCAGGAATTGCCGCTCGGTCTGCGTCCGCTCATCAACCAACTGAAAGCTGAGGGGGTACCGCATGACCAATCATAATGCAGGTGCATTGCGCGAGCGGGTGTATCTTTTGACCTTGTGCGAGCAGCCGGACGGCTGTACATGGGAACGGGCTGCTGCTATCCACGCGGCGGTCAGCTACCCCAAAACAAGCAATCTGTTTTCGCGTGTGGGCATTGGCGTGCGGTCGGTGCGGCTCAGAATACGCCGCCGGGACGGGATGACCCTGCATGATGCGATGGAACTGGACGGGCAGCACCTGTTTTTGACCCGCATAGAAACCGAGCACGACCGCTTGTATCAAACGATTGAAGCCGCAGCGGTTACACCGGTTGTGTGTACAGTCAGCCGCAAACAGGTCACGACCGATGCGCGGCACAACCGTCCGACCCTGACACAAGCCAAAGTCTACACATTTCCGGCCTGCATGACCGAAAAGTATGTGCGGTTTGACAGCCTGACCCCGCAGGACGTGACCGAAACGACTTATGTGCTGGTCACGCCCAAGCCGGTGACGCTGCATACAGGTGAAGTCGTGACGGTCGGAACGGACGCCTTCTGTGTCCAAATTGGACACACGTTAGACCCGTACAAAAACGAATATGAAGTCGTGCGCAAGGAGGATGCGTAATGCAGGAAATCAGTCGGGATTTAGACCGCTTATCGGCGCGGCTGCGTGAAGTGGTTGTCCGCGCACCACAGATGCAGCGGGCATTGCATGAACGTCTGGGCGCACGCCTATTAGATGAAGTGCGCCACCGCGCGCCTATCAGCACCAGGGGGCACTATTTGGGACACAACGAATATCATCAGCGCGGTACACTGCGCCGATGGCAAACCAAATATATCGGCAGCAAGGGCGGTTATGCGGCGGTTCGTGCAATAGAAAAGCCCAAGGGAGCAAATGGCGCGGGCGCTGTCACCAACTATGTGGAAAATGGACATCGAACCAGCTATGCGCGGCAGGGCGTGAGCCAGCGCACCCGCCGCCGTTGGCGGAAGATGGTACGACCGCCCCAGACGTTTGTCAGTGGGCGTGGATTTTACCATGCCACTGAGCAAACCGCAGACCGCTTGCTGATTCAGGCAGCCGAACAATGGGCACAGGAGATTGCGGAGGAATTGGAACGATGACCACACAAAAGGATATTCTGGACGCGATAAACGACAAAACGGCACAGTGCTTTCCGGGGCGCACGACTTACCGCGACGCATGGCCCGAACAGTTTGAGCGGCCAAGCCTGTTTTTGGTTGCCGAACAGCGTGAGGATATCGGGGGCAACCGGTTTACAGTTGAGCGACGGCAGGTGTTTGGGATTCAGATAAACGACCGGGTAGACGAACACTATGAAGCCGATACCGACCGGCTGGGTGAGGAGACCGACCGCTTGATGCAAGTGTTCAGCTTGGGCGTGCTGCCAGTAGGTGACCGCGCCTTGCACATTGACAAGCTGGAAAGTGAGCGCATCGAAACTGCGTGCATTGTCAAGGTGACCTTGCACTGGTTTGACGACCGTCTGACCGGACAAACCCAAGCACCGCCCGTTCAGACACTTGACATTGTAACAGAAGTACGAAACGGAGGAACCCAATGAAATTACCTTCCATTACCATTGCTTTTCAGACGGCAGGCATTGCAGCGATTGCACGTTCGGAAAAGGGCGTTGTAGCACTGCTGCTGCGCGGCAGTGAGGACGAGGCGCAGACCTATACCATTTATGATGCGAGTGATATTCCGGAAGGATTGAGCGCAGACAATCGGGCATACATCAGCCGCGCCCTGATTGGCTACACCAAGCCGCCGCGCTATCTGATTGTGCGCGTGGGCGCATCCACCGAGGACGACTTGACCCAAGGCTTGCACTATCTGGAGACACAAAAATTTGATTACATGGCAGGGCCGCCCGACATTTCGAGCGAGGAAGCACAGGCGGTTGCAAGCTGGGTCAAAAACCAGCGCGAAAACAACCATGCAATTTATAAGGCCGTTTTGCCGGAAACACCGGCTGACCATGAATGTGTTATCAATCTGACCACAGGGGACTGCGTGATTGGGGCGGATACCCGCTTGACGGCTGGGCAGATGTGCAGCCGGATTGCTGGATTGATTGCGGGCACACCGATGAAGATTGCGTGTACTTATGCACCATTGCCTGAATTATCTGATTGTGCGCGTTTATCGCGGGAAGAGGGCGATGCCGCGATTGCAGCGGGCAAGTTCATTTTGATTCATGACGGTCAGAAAGTGAAAGTTGGGCGTGGTATCAATTCATTTGTTACCACGATTGACGGCAAGGGCACTGCATTTCAAAAGATAAAGATTGTGGAATGTATGCACATGATGGAACAGGACATTCGCCAGACCGCAGAGGACAGCTATATTGGTAAATACCCCAACAGTTATGACAACAAATGTCTGTTATTGACTGCGATTGACGGATATCTGGAACAGCTTTATCGGGATGACCTGATTGCAGCGGGCTGGACGGTGGAAATCAATCTGGAAAAGACGCGCACCTATCTCAAAAGTATTGGGGTGGATGTGTCAGGTATGACAGATGACCAGATTCGGCGTGCAGACACCGGAGACAAGGTGTTTATCCGCATTGCTGTCACCATTCTGGATGCAATCGAAGAAATTGACATCGAGGCGAACATATAAAAGGAGAAAAATATGGATTCTGCAAAACGTGTGATTTCGGGCACATGGGGGGAACTTTGGGTGGATGGAGAGCTGATTGCCGAGTGTACAGCATGTCAAGCCAAATACACCAAGAATAAGGAAACCGTGACCATGTGCGGTCAAATGGTCAACGACAAGAAAACGGTCAGTCTGGACGGTACCGGCTCGCTCACACTCAACAAAGTATATAGTCGGTTTCACGATTCGATTGATTCTATTTTGCAGGGGCGTGATTCGCGTGTCAGCATCATTTCCAATCTGGCAGACCCTGATTCTTACGGCGCAGAGCGCATCGCGCTGTATAACGTTTCGTTTGACGATGAAACGCTGGCAGATTGGGCGGGCGGCAAGCTGGGCACGACCACACACCCGTTTACATTTACCCGTCATAAATTTCTGGATATTATCCAACCCGAATAAAGGAGAATGTTTTATGGCTACTACGATTGAAACTTTGCTGGCACTGTCTATTCCGACCCCCAAAACCGAAACGGTTTGCATCCCACGGCTTGTAATGCCAGATGGTCAGCCGCTGACGCTCGAACTGCGTCAGCTTACCTTTAATCAAGTCGCAGACCTGCGGGAACGCAGTAAGGATTTTGCCATTCACGCGGTGCTGGCGGGGGTGAAAACGCCCAATCTGCGTGACCGCACGCTGCGCGAACACTTTGACGCCGAAACACCAGCAGAACTGGTAAAAAAGCTGTTTTTGCCCGGTGAAATCGAGGAACTCAGCACGCATATTTCGACGTTGGCGGGCTACCACCGCAAAACAGTTGAACTGGTGCAGGATGTGCAAAAAAACTGACCACGGACGGTGACGCAGATTTGATGTACTATCTATTCCGGTATCATCATGTGTTGCCGTCCGTTTTTCACACCATCCCACAAGGAGAGCGGATTGTACTGCGTGCCTTGGCACAGCAGGAAATTGAGGACAGGAGGGGATAGCCCGTGCCAGATGTCAGCATTATGGTTTCGGCGCAGGACAATTTCACAACAGCTATCAATCGTATGCAGCAGGCAGTACGACCGTTTGAGCGCGATATTGACGGATTGCAAGAGGCGCTTGACCAGCTCAGCGCCAACCGCGTGCGGTTGCAGATTGATGTATCCGATGCCAGTCGGGCACTCAAGAACGCGCAACGGGAATATCAGAATCTAGCGCAGGCAGCAGAACAGGCACAACAGGCAATGGAGGAAGCCAGTACACCAGAGGAACAGGAGACCGCAGCACAGCGGTTGAGCGAGGTCAACCAAGCGTTGGGACGGTCGCAGACTCGGGTAGAAGATGCGCAGATGCAGTACAACCAATTGCGGGACAATCTGGGCGCGGTTTCCCGTCAGGCACAGCGCACCCAACGGGATATTGAAAACCTATCACGCGGGGAGGAAAACCGAAGCCGCAGAAACAGTGAGGAGCAGCCGCAAGATGCAGACGATGACCAGCCGGGTGTGCGCAGTGGCTGGCAGACGCTGCAACAGGGTTTTAATCGTTTGGCAGAGGCTGGGGCGGTGCAAATGGTGGGCGATGCTGTGACCGATATTGCAAATACCTTTGTGGCATCTGCCTATGGCAGTACAGCAAGCACCATGTTTTCATCGGCGCTGAGCGGTGCGACTTCGGGTGCTGCCATTGGCACTGCAATTGCGCCAGGCGTCGGCACGGCGGTCGGTGCGTTGGCAGGCGGTGCGATTGGGCTTTTACAAGGGGGCACGCAAATCTTTCAGGAAAAAGATGAGGCGTTCAAAAGTTATGTGCAGGAGTCCACCGAAAACGCATTGGCCAAGCAAGCCGAGATGCTGAACACAGGCACGGTAATTGCCGCTCAGCGGGAAACCGACCAAATATCGTTCAATACCTTATTCGATAGTTCGGATATAGCGGGTAAATTTTTGGGCGACTTGAGCCGCATGGCTGGGCGCACGCCGTTTGAATACGATAATTTGACCGATATGTCAAAGATTTTAAATACCTACGGCTACGACGAAAATCATATTCTGCCGACGTTGGAAATTATTGGAGATGCGGGTGCAGCGCTTGGTATGGCTGTACAGGATATGAATGAGGTATCTACTAATATTGGTCGTATGAATGCCACCGGAAAGACTTCGCTGGAATATATCAACCCCTTGCAGGAACGAGGAATTGATGCTGTAGGCGCGTTGGCACAGAATTATGGTGTGTCAAACGGCGAAATATACGACATGATTTCCAAGGGCGAGATTGCGGGCGAGGAGGCTGCACGGGTGATTCTGCGGGCGATGGCAGACAGCTTCGCGGGTGCGATGCAGAATCAAAGCCAAACCATGAGTGGTCTTACGTCCACGCTGGAGGATGCCAACGCTGAGCTGGCCAATGCGATGGGGGCGGCATTTAATGAGGCCAGAAAACCGGATATGCAAAAGCAGATTGATTTCTTTTCAGGAGAGACCGGTGAGGAAATGAAGCAAGCCTATGCGCTTATGGGAGAATGGCAGGCTGAACTGGAGAACACGAAAAATGAAATCTATCGGGAAACCATGACTGGTGTGATGGAAGGTATCATTCCGGATTTTGACAATGCTGAGATGGAAGCACAAATACAGGATATGGCAGACCGCTATGCAGAACTATCTGCTCAGGCTGAAAGCGGAACAGCGGAGCAACAGCGTGAAGCACGCGCTGAGATGGGAGCATTACTAGCAGAAGCAGAAGTGTTGGCACAGAATGTTTATATGAAGTCAGAAGGCAAGGATTTAACCATTGCGGCTGAGCTGGGACTGATTGAAAGTGTGCAGGCTTCTTCAATCGGTGCATGGGAAAATGCTGGTTGGCAGATTGGGCAGGCATATAGCCGAGCGCGTGCCTCAGCAATTCAGCAATTCTCACCGCCGACTGCTGAAACATCAACCACAAATCCTTCATCGGAACCACAACACTATAATCCGTTTGAGTATATCCCTGGGCGCGGAACCTCTATAGGTGGTGCCGCGTTTGGTCTTGACCGTGTGCCGTATGACGAATATCCCGTACTGCTACATGAAGGCGAGCGTGTGTTGACGGCAAGCCAAGCCCGGGAGCAGGATATGGCATATGCCGGAGCGGCTGGACAGGTGGTCATTACAGGCAATTCTTTTACTGTGCGTGAGCAGGCCGACATTTCCGCGGTTGCGGCAGAGCTTTTGCATCAGATACGGGTGGCACAACTGCGGCGCAAGCCGTGAGGGGGTAAATTATGCTTCGTAGATTCATCTTTCACGACGTGGCAAGCGGACAGGAAGTGATTTTGCCCGTTACGCCGTCCAGTTATCAGGTGGAGACTGGTCAAGGGACACAGGTGGTAAACCTTACACAGTTTGGTGATTATGCACTGGCTGGTTATCCTGCCATCTATGCGTTTACGCTTGAGTGCATGTTCCCAGCGCAGCAGTATCCGTTTCTGACGCCGGGCGCACAGCCCGAACCGAACACCTATATTGCCTTTTTCGAGCGGGCGGTGAACGAAAAGCTGGTGTTGCGCTTTGTGGTATCGGACACGCTGGTATCGCGTGAAGTGCTGGTCGAATACATTCGGTATGGCGAGCAGGATGGAACAAATGATGTGTACGCCATTCTGTCGCTTATGCCGTATCGTCGTTTGCAAATAATTTCACCCACACCTATGGCAGTAGACGGGGAAGTGCAAGGTGCTGCGCGTACTGGGGATGCGCCCGCAGTCACCCAGCAGTCATATACCATAAAATCTGGTGATACCCTGTGGGGCATCTGCCGCAGGTTTTATGGTGACGGCAAGCTGGCATATAAATTGGCAGATTACAACGGCATCAAAAATGCCGACCTGATTTATGACGGCGATACGCTCAAGTTACCAGACAAGTCGCTTTTGATAGGAGGCTGATAGAGATGCAGCTAACCATGAAAAACGATGACGGGATATATGATATCACCAACATGGTACAATCCATGACGCTGTCTGGAGACCTTGATAGCTGTTGCCGCACGCTGGAGTTTTACACCATCGCATCACCGAACGACCCCAATTTGCCGTATGTGTTCATCCCAGTGGGCGGGGTACTCGACCTGTACGAACAAAATGAGCACATCTTTCGCGGTTTGGTCGAATCCAAATCCAAGTCAACCGATGACACCGCCATGCGCGTGACTGCCTTTGACTTTGGGCTGTTTCTCAAGGAAAACGAGGCGACTTACCGGTTTGACGGTGAGACTGCCGACGCAATCACAACCACCGTATGCACCCGATTCGGTGTGCCTATCTGGTCGCTGGCTGCGCCAAGTGTGCCAATTCACCGCCGATTCAATAGCCAGCCCATCTATAAGATTATTGACACAGCTTACACCTTGTCGAGTGAGAAGACTGGAAAGAAGTATGTACAGCGTTTTCGTGGTGCTGCTTTGCAGATTGTCGAGCGCAAGGACACCTCTGACATTGTGGTGAAACCCGGACTCAATCTCAAGCAGGCAACCTATGGTCAGAGTGCTGAAGGAATGGTCAATCATGTGACTATCATCGACGAGGATGGCAAGACGGTTGATTTGGTGCAGGACTTGGATGCAGTCCATCGGTATGGTATGCGTCACCGCGAGGTCAAGCAAGAGAAAGACCGAGATGTCAAGGATGAGGCACAAACGTTGCTCAAAGACAATACCTTGGAAAATACCTGTTCGGTGACCATTTTGGGTGATGCACGGCTGATGACCGGTGACACCATCGTTTTGCAAGAGCCGTACACCGGTCAATTTGGTGTATTCTGGGTGGATGGAGACACGCATACATGGAAAAAGGGTACATACGAAACCAAGTTGACGCTTAGCTATCAGTCCGAGATGCGCGAGGGCGATGCAGGCGAAGAGGACGAGGAGGAAGAAGATGATGAATGACACATACAGCAGCCTGACCGCTGCGGTCAATCCAAGAACTGACCCGGTGGATGGGTTTGCAATCGGATTTGTGACCGCGCTTGCGCCGCTGACCGTGCAGCTGGGGGAGCAAACCTATTACGGGGATGAAATCACCCTTGCACGGCAGCTCACAACGCGCACAGAACAGGTGACAGTCGATTGGCAGACTCAGCCCGAAACCTGTACGGCGGTGCATCGTCATGCCATTGTGGGCACGTTTGAAATGACTGTCCATAGCCCACTGAAAGTGGGACAACGTGTACTGGTGCTGCCCAAGAGTGACCAACAAAGCATTTATCTGGTCGATATTCTTCCGTAAGGAGTAGTACTATGGCACAACAGATTTTTCCGTTTCTTGACCCACAGGCGGCATTGGATGGCACGCAGGTACTGCCGGTTGCATGTGAGGTCAAATGGGACTTTGCGGCAGACCGTCCGGTTTATCGGGCGGGGCAACCGGTCTTTGTTGAGCGCGCTGCGGCGGTTGCTGTGTGGGCATGGAATGCACTGCACACCGAGCGCTGGCGTTGGCCACTGTTTACAGGCAATTATGGAAATGAGATTGACAGCCTGATGGGGCAGACGTGGTCAGAGGACTATAAACGCGCTGAGGTACGGCGCTATGTGACCGAGTGTTTAATGGTGTCGCCCTATGTCAAGCGGCTGGATAACATGGCAATTACATTCCACGGGGGCAAACTGACGGTAAAATTTGACCTTGTGAGCATCTACGGCATGGTGCAGATGGAGGTGAACGACCTTGTATGAAGATATCACACCGGAACAGATTCAAAAACAGATTCGGGAGCGGACGGACGCGACCTGTTTTACTGGGGAAGGCAGTTATTTTGAGCTGCACACCAAGCCGGTATCCTATGTGCTCAGTGAATTTTATCACAAGTTAGATGCACTGATTCCAATTGCATTCGTGGATGAGACTTCGGGCATTTATATTGACAAGCGTGCGGGTGAATTTGGCATTACGCGAAAGCCGGGATATCAGGCGACGGTGACATTGACGCTGACCGGCGCACAGGGATGCACGATACCAGCCCGAACTGCTTTTACGACCGAGGATGGGCTGCGGTTTGAAACCCTGTTATCGGTTACGCTGGGGATGACCGGTACAGCCGATGTGCCAGCCACTGCGGTGGAATGTGGTACACAATACAATGTGCCTGCGGGTGCCATTACGCGACCGGTGCAGGCGGTGTCCAAATTGGACACCGTCACCAACGCACAGCCCGCACAAGGCGGTATGAATGAAGAAAGCGATGCGGCATTACTCGCACGATTATACGCCCATTGGCGCGAACCAGCCACCAGCAGCAACCGCTATCACTATGAACATTGGGCGCTGGAAGTGGTAGGAATCGGTGCAGCGCGGTGTTTGGAAGTTTGGAACGGGCCGGGAACGGTCAAAGTGATTGTAGCAGATATGGAGATAAGACCGGTTGGACAGCAACTGGTGGAACAGGTCGCTGCACATATTGAAGAACGGCGCGCCGTTGGGGCACAAGTGACCGTTGAAAGCGTGACCGGGGTGGAGATTGCGATAACAGCGGTGGTTGTGTTACAGGAAGGGGCAGCACTTCAAACGGTTAAAACCGATTTTCAGGCCGCAATACAGGCATATATCGCCCAAACTGCCTTTGACCATCCATTTTTGTCTTATAACCGAATTGCATTTTTACTAATGGGAGTGGATGGCGTGCGCGATTATACCGCGCTGACGCTTAATGGTACACAGGATAATATTGATTTGCAGCTGGGGCAAGTGCCTGTACTTATCAGCGTGGAGGTGATGCCGTGTGTTGACTGAATTGCTGCCCGAACGAGTACGAAAGATACCTGAATTGATGGCAGTTATCCAAGCGGAGGAACCCGAAGCACAAGCAGCATATACAGCGACAGTGGACTTTTTGGCGCAGCTCAATGTAGATACCGCAACTTGGGGGCTTGCACTATGGGAGTTTGCATACGGAATTCCGACACAGATGGCTCGGACACTTGCCGAACGGCGCAGTATCTTAAAGGCGAAAATGCGTGGAGCGGCGACGACGACCATTGAGCAGTTACGGCGGATTGTGAACGCCTACACCAATCACGACCGATGCACCGTGACCGAATATCCAAGGGAATATATGGTGGAAGTGTCATATGAACTTTCCAATTACAAAAAGGAATTGGTGGAAGCCTGTCGGGCATCACTGCGCGAAGCACTGCCCGCGCATTTGGGATTGATACAGACCACTAGAACACCTGTCGAAGCGGCACCACTTTACATCGGCGGCACATTGGTGCCCTATCACCAGACGACCAACTTGCCGCCGTATCTGCCGGAATACGCACCCATGCAGGCAAACGTAAACGGCGCATTGTGCAGCATTGTGACCATCAAACTACCACCGATGGAGGTGAACTAACCATGTATGGATTTATTGTCCCGAACGCAGGACGGGACTTGATTACCAGCCTGCTTGTGGGCGAACAACTGATTTTAACTCGCTGCATGGTGGGAACCGGACAAGTGCCCGCCGAGGTGCAGCCGACGACCCTGACCGACCTTGTGCAGCCCATCGCGCAGGCAACCAGCACAGAACCGTTGGTTAAGGGCAATCAGGTAGACTTTACGATAGAGTACCGCAACGACTTAAACGGCGGGCTGGACAGCGGGTTTTATCTGTCCGAGTTTGGTGTATTTGCCAGAGCCAAGGACGGCTCGGAAGTCATGATTTATTATGGCAATCTGGGAGATTACCCGCAATGGGTGCAGGCATATACAAACGGCGCGGTTGAGGTCAGACGGTTTCCCGTGGCGATTGGCGTGAGTAACACACCACAAGTCATACTGGAATATAACGCAGATGCCTTTATGACCGCTGAGGATGTCGCCCAATACTGCACCGTCGTTATCCTGCCGCAGTTCTTGGACGAAGCGCGGCGGCTGGTAGAGCAGCACAACCAGAACCCAGCGGCACACCCGTTTGTGCTGGGCAGACTCGACCAGTTTGATTCCCGCCTGTCTCTGATTGAATTGCAATACGGCACAAACGTTAACGGCAACCCGTTCCGCGTGACATTTGAAAATCTGGACAGCGTGAGCGTACAGGGCGTGTGGAATGAACCGAAAGCGAGGGTGGAGTTTTAAAAGTTATGAGCTTGAAGTTTTATAAAAAAAGTGAAGATTATGAATATAATATAGAGACAAATCAGATAGATTTGGATGAATTTGGTACGTGCGTGTATATATCTCGCACAGTAGGAGAATCAGAACCAATCAGGGCATATTTACTAAATCCTCGTAACTTATCAGAGAGTGTTCAGGTAAAAGAAATAAACTATGGTGTGTGGGCATTTGGAATAGAAAAGGAAGCATTAATTGCAACAGGGAAAATCAAAGAGTGGTTTGGGGATACATCAAGCTATAAAGCTATGACATTTAAAGTGATTCCTGTATATATATCTGCGAATGCTGAAACAGGAACGGTTGATGTAAAACTTACTTTAAATCATATCCCATCTACCCCATATACGATTACTTTGCCATCAACGGTTTACGGCGGAAAATCATGCTCGGTGAGCTGGTCGAAATCCACGGATGAGGATGGCAATTTAGAAGGGTACATCGTAGAACGTTCGTACAATGGCGGCAGTAGCTGGTCACAAATCTATCAGGGCACGGCGACCAGTACCAGCACGACCATTCCGTTTGGCACCAACACGGTCATGTTCCGCGTATGTGCCTATGATACCGAAGGGGAAAAGTCCGGTTGGCGGACAAGCTCCAACAAAACGGTGGTCAATAACCGTGCGCCCGGTGCGCCGCCGTCCATCAGCGTACCGCTTGCCCCATCGGGCG
>OERG01000120.1_pt1 | contig 18287 bp, 16 predicted proteins | sample 1539951 | NCBI WGS metagenome assembly OERG01 (sample SAMEA3891870, study PRJEB23780) | metagenome | biome: terrestrial biome; feature: animal house; material: Caecal content | place: Italy | collected 2015-05-05
CAGTATAATAAAATAAAAATGTAAGAGCTTACATAAAAATGGACAAGTTGTTCCATTTATAGTATTCTAGAATACCACACACCATATAAAAAAGAGGAAAGGAATAAATAGCATGAAACATTTGAAGAGAATTTTAATACTGTCCTTATGTTTGGTGATATTATGTGGTCTGAGTGGATGTGTTTCCGTTGGAAATGGAAAAAAAGTTATTCGTATCGCTCATGCACAGTCCGAAACTCACCCAGAACATATTGGATTGTTGAAATTTAAAGAATATGTGGAAGCAAACTTAGGAGATAAGTATGAAGTTCAGATCTTTCCAAATGAACTTCTAGGTGCTGCACAGAAAGCAATTGAATTGACTCAAACAGGAGCAATCGAATTTGTTGTAGCTGGTACTGCAAATCTAGAGACATTTGCGGATGTATATGAAGTTTTCAGTATGCCGTATTTATTTACATCGGAAGAGGCGAGGCATATCATCGGGCAATGAATAATGTAGATTATATGCAGACAATTTATGAATCGACAGATGAGGCTGGTTTCCGTGTGTTGACATGGTATAATGCAGGAACAAGAAGCTTTTATGCTAAGAAACCGATTTATACGCCAGCCGATATGAAGGGAATGAAAATGCGTGTACAGCAAAGTCCAGCAAGTGTAAGTATGGCACAGGCATTTGGTGCAGCAGCGTCCCCAATGAGTTTTGGTGAAGTTTATACTGCAATCCAGCAAGGTGTTATTGATGGTGCAGAAAATAATGAATTAGCTTTGACAAATAATAAGCATGGTGAAGTTGCAAAATATTATTCTTATACAAATCATCAGATGGTGCCAGATATGTTAATTGGAAATCTGAAGTTTTTACAACAATTACCAGAAGAAGAATATAAGATTTTCGAAGAGGCCGCACTTTTGTCCACTCAAGTTGAGATGGAAGAATGGGATAAACAGGTGGAGGAGGCAAAGCAAATAGCTCAAGAACAAATGGGAGTTCAATTCATCGACGTAGATTTGCAGCCTTTCCAAGATGCTGTGGCAAGTGTGCAGCAAGAGATGTTAGCAGAAAATACAAGTATTCAAGAATTATACAATTATATTCAAGGAGTAAATCAGCAAGTGCAGCAAGAACAGCAAAATAGTACAAATGCACAAACAGTTCCAGAAACGCCAGCAGCCTCTGATGCACAGATAGTTCCAGAAACACCGGCAGCTTCCGATGCACAGATAGTTCCGGAAACGCCAGCAGCTTCCGATGCACAGATAGTTCCAGAAACACCAGCAGCTTCTGATGCGCAAGTAGATTCGGTACAGGAGGGAAATTAATATGAAAGTTTTAGCAAAAATTCGTAAAATAATTGATGTAGTATTAGGTTCTGCCTGTGCACTTGTGTTTGCATTAATGGTATGTATTGGAACTTATCAAATTGTGAAACGTTTAATTTTAAATGATCCAAGTACTGTATCCGAAGAGCTTCTGACTTATAGTTTTACTTGGATGGCATTGTTAGCATCGGCCTATGTATTTGGAAAAAGAGATCATATGCGTATGGGATTTCTTGCAGACAAGTTAACGGGTACGCCACGTAAAATATTAGAAATCTTCATTGAATTACTACTTATGGTATTTACTGGAGTTGTTTTAATCTATGGCGGTATATCCATTATGAAATTAACTATGATACAAAAGACTGCTTCTTTGGGTAGTATCCCAATGGGGGTAATCTATTCTATTCTTCCTGTTACTGGGGTGCTTATCTTTATCTACAGCATATTAAATATTATTGATTTATGTGTAGGAAAAGAACAGGATCATCGAGATGTAAAGGAATAATATAAATATAGAAAGGAGTTTCGTATATGGATGCAGCGATTGTTTGTGGATTGATTATTTTAGTCCTTCTTGTTGTGATGCTTTTAGCCGGTGTACCAATTGCATTGGCGATTGCCATTTCTTCGGTTTGTGCAATTTTACCTATTATTGATTTAGATATTGCTGTTTTGACAGCTTCCCAGCGAATTTTCTCTGGTATTTCTGTGTTTAGTTTGCTTGCGATTCCATTTTTTATTTTAGCAGGGAATATTATGAATAAGGGTGGTATTGCAGTTCGTCTTATTAATCTTGCTAAGCTGATTACTGGTCGTACACCAGGAGCATTGGCTCAAACAAATGTAATTGCCAATATGTTATTTGGAGCAATTTCTGGTTCTGGTACGGCGGCAGCTTCTGCGATGGGCTCAATTATTGGACCAATTGAAAAAGATGAAGGATATGATCCAAATTTCTCAGCAGCCGTTAATATTGCAACAGCTCCTACAGGGCTGTTAATTCCTCCAAGTAATGTAATGATTACATTCTCACTTGTAAGTGGAGGTACTTCGGTAGCAGCTTTGTTTATGGCAGGTTATATTCCAGGTATTCTGTGGGGATTAGCTTGTATGATTGTAGCGTTTATTATCGCTAAGAAAAGAGGATACCGCAGTACAACTAAATTCTCTGGAAAAGAAGCAATTCGAGTTATTTTAGAAGCGATTCCATGTTTACTTTTAATTATTATTGTAATTGGAGGTATTATTGGAGGTTTCTTTACAGCAACAGAAGGTTCTGTAGTAGCAGTAGTATATAGTTTGTTTTTAGCATTATTTGTATATCGTTCCATTAAAATTAAAGAACTTCCTCAGATTTTTAAAGATAGTGCAGAGATGACAGGTATTATTATTTTCCTGATTGGTGCTTCCAGTATTATGTCATGGGTTATGGCATTTACTAATATTCCAACTGTTGTTGCAAATGCATTATTGTCTGTCAGCAACAATAAATATGTCATTTTCTTAATGATTAACATTATTTTATTAATTATCGGCACATTTATGGATATGACACCTGCATGTTTAATTTTTACACCAATCTTTCTTCCAGTTTGTACTGCACTTGGAATGGATACCGTTCATTTTGGTATTATGATGATCTTTAACTTATGTATTGGTACAATCACACCTCCAGTAGGCACTACATTGTTTGTTGGAGTAAAAGTTGGAGGAGTAAAGATTGAAACGGTCTTTAAGGAGTTGCTGCTTTATTTTGCGGCGATTATATTTGTATTAATGCTTGTTACGTATATTCCACAGATTAGTTTATGGCTGCCGAGTCTTATGGGCAATCTATAATTTACTGCAAAAATTTACTTATGGGATTTTTAACAGGTTGATAATTAACGTTCTGCTTGTTAAAATATAAAGAAATAATTATATTTTCAGGAGGTTTATCATATGAAAGCATTTATGGACAAGGATTTCTTGTTAAGTACAGACACAGCAAAGGAATTATACCATGGTGTAGCAGCGAATGTTCCAATTTTGGACTATCATTGCCATATTAATCCGCAAGAAATTGCAGAAGACAGAAAGTTTGAAAATATTACTCAAGTATGGCTGGGAGGCGATCACTATAAGTGGCGTCAGATGAGATCCAATGGTGTGGATGAATATTATATTACAGGGGATGCGCCAGATCGTGAAAAATTCCAGAAGTGGGCAGAAACATTGGAGAAGGCAATTGGAAATCCGCTGTTCCATTGGAGTCATTTGGAATTACAGAGATATTTTGGATATACTGGTATCTTGAATAGCGAAACAGCAGAAGAAGTGTGGAATTTATGTAATGCAAAATTACAGGAAGATTCTATGAGTGTACGTAATCTGATTAAACAATCTGGCGTAACATTAATTTGTACAACGGATGATCCAGCTGATGATTTAAGCTGGCATAAAGTAATTGCGGCTGATGATACATTTGATGTAAAAGTTCTTCCTGCATGGCGTCCAGATAAAGCTATGAATTTGGAAAAACCAGATTATGCTGATTATTTGGCAAAGCTAGGAGAAGCTGCCCAAATGGAAATTAAAACATTTGCAGATTTAAAAGAAGCTTTAAAGAAACGTTTGGCTTTCTTTGAATCAATGGGATGTTGTGCATCCGACCATGCATTAGAATATGTTATGTACGTACCTGCGTCCGATGAAGAATTGGAAGCGATTTTTGCAAAACGTGTGAATGGAGAAGCAATTACAAGAGAAGAAGAACTGAAGTTTAAAACAGCATTTATGTTATTTGTAGGAAGAGAATATGCTCGTATGGGATGGGCAATGCAGCTTCATTATGGATGCAAGCGTGATAATAATGTAACAATGTATAATAAGCTTGGTCCAGATACGGGATATGATTGTATCAATAACTATGCTCCATCTAGTCAAACAGCAGATTTCTTAAATGCCTTGATTAGTACCAATGAGCTGCCAAAGACAATTATTTATAGCTTGAATCCAAATGATGATGAAGCAATTGGAACCATTTTGGGCTGTTTCCAAAATTCCGATGCAGTTGGAAAGATTCAGCAAGGTTCTGCTTGGTGGTTCAATGATAATAAGACAGGTATGATAAAGCAAATGACTTCACTTGCAAATCTTGGATTACTTGGCAACTTTATTGGTATGCTGACAGACTCTAGAAGTTTCTTATCTTATTCTAGACATGAATATTTTAGAAGAATCCTCTGCGATTTAATTGGTACATGGGTAGAAAATGGAGAATATCCAAAAGATATGAAAAATCTCGAAAAGATTGTAAAAGGTATTTCCTATAATAATGCAGTTCGTTACTTTGGATTTGATTTAGAAACCGTATAATGAAAATGAAAAAAGGCCTCTGATTTTGTATTGATCTTAAGATCAATATAATCGGAGGCTTTTTTCAGTTAAATTTATGGCATTGGTGTTAAAGAACCGCCATTATCCAATTCAATGGTTTCTCCATCTAACCAATCATTGGCGGAGTTAGTATCATCGTAGTAAATAATGTTTCCATTTGAAATAATGTTGCTACAATTAGAATTAGAATTTTTTAATACATGTACATAGGAAGTATCGGTGACATTCCATTGAGAAGAAGAATCTAGTTGCATTGAAACAAGGTCTCCTGTGTTGGCAGTATTTACTGCACCTGTTAATCGGCTATTGTTTTTTAGATTAATGGAGACTTCGCTTATAGAATCACATTGTATATTTCCCTGCAATGTTTGGGTATCTGCATTCAACTTTACAATTGCACCGTTATCTCCTTCTTCTCCCCAATTTCCGTTGGAATTGCCAGAACAATTTAAGAGTAGATTGGAGGAAGAATCGATAATAGTATTTGTTAAATCAATATATGCAGTTGTATTTGTAGCATGAAAAATACTATCGGTTGCCGTTGCAGTGAGTCTGGAGTTTTCGCTGGAAAAGCTGCTGGAACCAGCGGTTGAATCTGAAGTTTCGTAAAGTAAAATTCCATAATTCCCAGCGCTTGTAAAAGAAGAATCTAACCATGTGACAGAACCACCTTCAATAGAAGCAGCATTATTCTGAGAAGAACCTGTCACACTGTCTACAGTAAGATTACCCGCTGAAAATAGACAAGGGCTAACAGCGTGAGAAGCAGATAATTTTCCGCCAGTGATGTGAATTTTGCTGTGATTCTGACTAACGGAAACTGGCGCGGAATAGGCACCTGTTGTAGTAATATTAACATTAGATGCTTCAAGCTGACCATTATAAGTTGTATCCATTCCGTTAGAATTATCTCCGATGGTAGTAATAGCTAAATCTGTTGCCTGAATAGAAGAATTTTCTCCTGCAACTACAACTCCGTTGGACTCAGGGGAACTAGATGTAATTGTCGTATTTGTAAGAGAAGCATGACTTCCTCCTATAACGGCAAGAGCAGCGTTTTGACCGTAGGAATTCTCAGCTTCGGATTGTGTGATTGTTCCAGATTTATGAATGGAAGCATTTTGTAACGTTAATTGACCTTCTTCCGAGACAAGTAAGGCATTTTCATTATTGCTGGAAGATTGAAATACATCTCCATTTAAAGTTTGTGTTTCATTATTTATTGTATAAACCGAAGTTAAAACAGATGGAGACGTTTTCGTATATCCAGGTGTCAAAAAAGCTGGGTTTTCTGTAGTCTCTTCTAATGAAGCAGTACTTGATGGATCAGAATTAGAGTCATTACTGCATCCTGCAATCGAAAATGCAGTTACTAGCATAGTCAATAGTAAATATGAAAACCGTTTTTGCATTGGACGCTTCTCCTTTCTTTAGATGGTAGTCGTTGCTTGCCAGCGCCCACTCGATCCACATGGAAGAACAAGACCATTCTGACTAACTGGCAAACCAATTTCGTCTGCAATTACATTTCCTCCAAACTTAGGAACAATTTCAATTCCTAATAAATAAGAAAGTACGGATGGGGCAAATCCCGTTGTATAGGAATTAATTAAGAAGAATAGTGGATGCTCCGATAATAACTGGGAGCAGAGCTGGACAAGCGGATGAATCGCATCCTCAATTTTCCATATTTCTCCTTTTGGACCACGACCATAAGAAGGTGGATCCATAATGATTGCATCGTAATGATTACCACGACGAATTTCCCGTTCAACAAACTTATTGCAGTCGTCTACAATCCAGCGAATCGGTGCATCTTTTAATCCAGAAGAGATGGCATTTTCTTTTGCCCATCCAACCATACCTTTTGAAGCATCTACATGAGTAACTGAAGCACCGGCAGCAGCGGCAGCCAATGTAGCTCCTCCTGTATAGGCAAAAAGATTTAATACTTTAATTGGACGATTGGCATTTTGAATCAAATCAGAAAACCAATCCCAATTGGCGGCCTGTTCTGGAAAAAGTCCTGTATGTTTAAAACTAAATGGCTTGAGCTGGAAAGTTAAACGGTTATATTGGATTTTCCATTGTTCTGGTAAGCGAAAAAATTCCCATTCTCCGCCGCCTTTTTTACTACGGTGGTAGTGTGCGTTACATGTTTTCCAACCCTTATGGTTTTTTGGAGTATTCCAGATTACCTGGGGATCGGGACGGATTAATAAATAATCTCCCCAGCGTTCTAGTTTTTCTCCTTTTGATGTATCAATGACTTCGTAGTCTTTCCAATGGTTTGCTAACCACATATCAATTCCTCCCAAAAATGTCTACAATTATAGCGATTAGAATTGTAATGAACAATAATTGATTCATCTTATTATAAGAGAAAAAAAGCAAAATAGCAAGAGTCTGTTACAAAATGGTCAGAAACAATACAATGGGATACTTGACTTATTTTTTTTAATAAGATATAATTAACGCAATAGTAAAGTGCTGGGGAGCTGGATATAAGCTGGCTGAGAGGGAGTTGGATACTCCGACCCATGACCTGATGCGGATAATACCGACGTAGGAAGACAACGTATATGAGCAGTATACATATGAGTTGAATCAGTGGGATTTGACTGCCTATGAGATATGTCTTCGGACATATCTTTTTTTCTATAAAAGTATCATCAATAGACGGACAGCTAGGGGATTTCCCTGATACTTTACAAATAAAGAAAGGATGAATAAGATGGAATACACAACACAGATGGATGCTGCAAGAAAAGGCATTTGTACAAGAGAAATGAAGATTGTAGCAGAGAAAGAGCAAATGGATGTAAATGAGTTAAGAAAACTTGTTGCCGAAGGAAAAGTTGCGATCCCAGCGAATAAAAACCATAAGGCGTTAGATCCAAATGGAGTAGGATTTGCACTAAAAACGAAAATTAATGTTAACTTAGGTATTTCGAGAGACTGCAAGGATTTGGATGTTGAATATGAAAAAGTACAAAAAGCAGTGGAAATGGGTGCAGAGTCCATCATGGATTTAAGCAATTACGGAAAGACGAGAGAATTTCGTACGAGATTAACAAAGGAATGTCCAGCCATCATTGGTACTGTACCAATCTATGATGCAGTGGTATATTATCATAAAGCATTGAAAGATATTACTGCAAAAGAATGGCTCGATGTTGCAAGGATGCATGCACAAGATGGAGTCGATTTTATGACAATTCACTGTGGAATGAATCGTGATACAGCAAAGCGGTTTAAAGCCAATAAACGTTTGACGAATATTGTATCTCGTGGCGGTTCTATGATGTTTGCGTGGATGGAGATGACAGGAAACGAAAATCCATTTTATGAATATTATGATGAGTTATTAGATATCTGTCGTGAGTATGATGTCACAATCAGTTTAGGAGATGCATGTCGTCCAGGATGTATCGAAGATGCGACCGATATTGCTCAGATTGAAGAGCTGGTAAAATTAGCAGAATTAACGAAACGTGCTTGGGAAAAAGATGTGCAGGTCATTATTGAAGGACCAGGACATATGCCATTGGATCAGATTGAAGCAAATATGCGGTTACAACAGCAGATCTGTCATGGTGCGCCATTTTATGTACTTGGACCGCTTGTAACGGATGTAGCGCCAGGATATGATCATATTACTTCTGCCATTGGAGGAGCTATCGCAGCTACTTATGGAGCATCGTTCCTTTGTTATGTTACACCAGCAGAACATTTAAGACTTCCAACGCTGGATGATATGAAAGAAGGAATTATTGCTTCTAAGATTGCTGCTCATGCTGCGGATATTGCAAAGGGAGTAAAAGGAGCAAAGCAGTGGGATTATGAAATGAGTAAGGCTAGAAAAGAATTGGATTGGAACAAAATGTTTGATATTTGTTTGGATCCTGAAAAACCAAAAGCATATCGGGCTTCTTCTGTACCAGAGAAAGAAGATACTTGCAGTATGTGCGGCAATATGTGTGCAATGCGTAATATGAACCGCATTTTAGATGGAGAGATTGTAAGTATTTTTGATGAATAATAAATTCAAAGAAGGTGTATAAAAAATGAAGGGAACGGTAAAAAAGTTAGTTGTAACTGCAATGCTGACGGCAATTGCTGTTAGTTTATCTGCGTTTTCCATCCCAATTGGAGCGTCCAAATGTTTTCCAATTCAGCATTTGGTAAATGTAGTCACTGGTATTTTTCTAGGACCATGGTATGGAGTTTTGATGGCTTTTTGTACTTCTTTCATCCGAAATCTGATGGGAACAGGAAGCCTATTGGCATTTCCAGGCAGTATGGTAGGAGCATTCTTATGTGGAATTTTATACCAGCGATATCATAAGCTAGTATTGGCTTATATTGGAGAAGTTATTGGAACCGGAATTATTGGAGCGATGCTCTGTTACCCAGTTGCAACGTTGATAATGGGACAAGAAGCAGCATTGTTTGCCTATGTAATCCCATTTATGATGAGCACTGTAGTTGGTACAATATTTGCTGCTGTTTTAACAGAAACATTATATAAAACTCATGCAATGGAATATATGAAGCAGCTGCTAGAAGCAAATGGATGATAATTCTAGGAGGAAATATGAGAAAAATTTTGACAATTGCTGGATCTGATAGCAGCGGAGGAGCTGGAATTCAGGCAGATTTAAAAACTTTTTTGGCAAATGGAACGTATGGGATGAGTGTAATTACTGCAATTACTGCTCAGAATACAACAGGAGTATTCGCGATTCAAGATATTGATTCAGCCATTGTAAAGGCACAGCTAGATGCAGTGTTTACAGATATTATTCCAGATGCAGTGAAAATTGGAATGGTATCTGCACCAGAACTGATTCATGTCATTGCAGAGGCGTTAAAACAGTATAATGCTCAAAATATTGTACTGGATACGGTTATGGTTTCTACAAGTGGATGTGCTTTATTAAAACCAGAAGCAAAGCAAGCGCTGATAGAAGAATTGCTGCCGCTTGCAAAAATAATTACGCCTAATATTCCAGAAGCTGAGGTACTAGCAGATAGAAAGATAGAAACAAAGCAGGATATGGAATTGGCAGCAGAGCAAATTGCAGCTAAGACAAATGCAGCGATTTTGATTAAAGGCGGACATTTCAATGAATCGGCAGACGATTTACTATATGTTGATGGAACGATGCAGTGGCTGACTGGAAAGCGAATTCAGACAGAAAATACGCATGGAACAGGATGTACGCTTTCTTCTGCGATAGCAGCAAATCTTGGAAAAGGAATGGGACTTTTCGATGCAGTACAATCCGCAAAGAATTATCTGACAGGTGCGTTAGCGGTAGGGATGAACTTAGGAAAGGGCAATGGTCCTGTACATCATGGTTGGAATCTTACTGTAATAACAAAAAAAGAATAATATTAGTTTATAAAGTGGTGTCGCTCTGAGCGACACCACTAATAGTATCATAATCTGGAAAAGAAAATGGGAGTGAAAAGTCTCTTTTCTAATTTAATTTAGGAGTTTGCTGTTTTGTTTTAATATAGTCAACTGATTTTATGTATTCGGATAAAATTCTAACTGCGGAATCACGCAGTGGTGCATCCAGTTCTCCAAGCATTTCCATGATCATATCCATTTGATAACCATATTGTTTACCAAAAATAATATAATCTGCGGAAATATTTGTATTGGAACATATTTTAAAAAGTGTTTTTGAGGTAATACTTTTTTGACCGTTTTCAACAGCAGCAAGAAAACTGTCAGAGATGTCACAGCGTTCACTAAATTGTTCTCTCGTCATACGCAGTACTTCTCGTACCTCTCGAATACGTAATCCTACCATTAAATTGAAATCCTTATCGATGTTCATAGGATCCCTCCTCTGTATAATTGTTGGTACTTGCGAAACAAAGAGAAATACGCATAGGAATTTCTCTTCGTGTGTAGTTTCAAGTAAAAAGTTTTACTTGGCTTGATAAAATTTGAGCCACACATGTGTGGTTTTAATCATGTGAGGCTTAACATTAAAATATGATACATAACGGGCATATTGATATTGTAACAGTATCATTTTCAATGCTATATATTCTATTGAATATATATTTTGTTCCTATTGAAATATGGCGAGATAAATTTTATTAGTTTGTAAAAAAGAAAATGACAGCAATACGACTAAAATATGCTGCCATTTTCTTTCTTATAGATTAAAGCATTTTATGACTTACTTCAAAAATAGAACGTACTTGTTTAATTTCTTCTGGTGTTGCATCAGGAGCTGGTTCATAATAACCATTATTTTTGGCTAATTCGTAGAGTTCATATTGGGATGATTCCGCAGCATTTCTCATCTGAATTAAAGATTGACGAAGCTGCTGATTGGCTGTCTGTGTAATCATTTGGCCAAAATTAGAAAGACTTGCATTGATTTGCGTTAACGTATCTGCCACCATTGTTTTTTCTTGCATAATAACCTCCTATATATAATTGATTTCTTGATCTTATTTTAAAAATCCCATTAATTCTGTTTTCGCATCTGCGGCAGTTTGGGCTGCTTTCTCGAAATATTGACGTATTTCAGGGGTTTGAGCCTGCTGTGCATAGGCAGACATCTTGCAGCTCGTTGTATCGTTTGCCATAATCAAATGACGAAGTGTTTGAAGTTCCATTTCATTTAATTTCATAATAACCTCCTATAATGTTACGAGTAATAAATGGTTACTCTTAATGCTACAATATTATTATGGACAAAATAGTAAAAAATATGGAGGAAATATTCACCAAACGTCAGAAAAGATTAAAAAATAAATATAAAATATTTGACGGGAAAAGGAAAAATAAAATGTGGAAATGTAGATATTATTCATAAATAGGAGGATGATAAAGCTAAGAATGGATTGACAAGAAGGAAGGAAAATGATAGGATAGCAGTACAATTGTGTTGAAAAAATACTAAGAAAGGCAGGGTTTTGATTGAATTTATCATTGGGAACTACAGTCTCTGCATTTACCGTATTTTTGCAGGGAATGCATTTTTCCACTTGTCCCTCTTTATATTGGATATTTGGCAAGTGGAGCGAAAACTGTAAAAGAAGATGGAAGTATTTATTATAAAAGAGGAAGAGTAATGCTGCATACGATATGCTTTGTAGTAGGAGTTAGTTTCGCATTCTTTTTACTCGGTTTTGGATTTACTGCACTTGGAACCTTTTTTACGAATAATCGGGTTTGGTTTGCAAGAATTGGCGGTATTATTATTATTCTATTTGGATTAATTCAGCTCATTGGTTCACCTTGGAAAAAAGAGCATCGTTTCTCTTTTCAATTAAATCGTTATACAATGAATCCGTTTACTGCATTTCTCTTTGGATTTACATTTAGTTTTGCATGGACGCCATGTGTTGGTCCTGTTTTAACGAGTGTATTGTTAATGGCATCTTCGGCACAGTCTTCGGCAACTGGATTTTTATTAATTGGAGTTTATACACTTGGTTTTATCCTTCCATTTTTGGCACTTGGATTATTTACAAGCCAACTTTTAGCATTTTTTAAAAAACGTCAGGCAATTGTGCGGTATACCGTAAAAATTGGTGCAGTGCTTATGATTCTTATGGGTGTGCTGATGGTTACTGGTATGATGAACGGAATTAATGTTTATTTATCCAGATTGAGCCAAACAACGAACCAAACACAGCAAAGTTTGGATAGCACAGAAAATACAGTAGACGTTACGCCAGAACAGATAGAAACACAGAATGAAACGAGTCAAGAATCGAATACGGTGCCAGCACCTGACTTTACATTGAGCGATCAATTTGGAAATACACATACGTTATCGGAATATAAAGGAAAGGTTGTGTTTTTAAACTTTTGGACAACATGGTGCGGATATTGTAAAGAAGAAATGCCCGATATTCAGCAGCTTTATGAAGAATATGGACAGAATCAAGGGGATTTGGTGGTGCTTGGAGTTGCGAATCCACGATCGGAGTTATTTCCAAATGGTGCAGACGTAGAGAAAAGTGAAATCATACAGTTTTTGACGGATGCAGGTTACACATATCCAACGGTTATGGATACGACTGGAAGCGTATTTCGAGAGTATGGAATTAGCAGTTTTCCATTTACACTTATGATTGATCGAGATGGAAATGTGTTTGGATATGTTGGGGGTATGTTGACAAAAGAACAAATGGAACAGATTGTTCAGCAAACAATGGCGGGAACGGTTACGAATTGAGTAAGCTTATTGTATCAATTAAGCGGATTTTAATGTCCGCTTTTCTTTATAATTTTAAATCATTTAGAAAGGAAGTTTTTCATTATGAGTCGCTTAAATGTGTTTACACAAAGTAAATCACAGATGGTAGTAGAGGGATTATATCAAGATCTGGAACGACGGATTACAGCAAGTCCGCCAGGACTCTGTCCTGTAGATATTTCAGCATCTTTTTTAAAACTTTGTCATGCACAGACATGTGGAAAATGTGTGCCATGCCGAATTGGGCTGGGACAGTTGGAAAATCTTTTGGAAGATGTTTTGGATGGAGAAGCTACATTAGAAACGATTGATCTAATCGAAAAAACTGCTCGTGTTATTGCTAATACGGCAGACTGTGCAATTGGATATGAAGCTGCCAATATGGTTTTAAAAGGAGTACAGGGATTTCGGGAAGATTATGAAGAACATATTTTGAATGGAAGGTGTCTCTGTCATTTGGAACAGCCAGTGCCATGTGTTGCGCTCTGTCCAGCAGGCGTGGATATTCCAGGTTATGTAGCATTAGTTGCAGAAGGAAGATATGCCGATGCGGTACGTTTGATTCGGAAAGATAATCCATTTGTAACAGCCTGTGCACTTGTTTGTGAGCATCCATGTGAGGCAAGATGTCGCCGAAACATGGTGGATGCCTCGATTAATATTCGAGGATTGAAACGTTATGCAGTTGATCATTGCGGAGTAGTACCAGCTCCATTAAATGCTCCATCCACAGGTAAAAAAGTAGCAATTATTGGAGGAGGTCCAAGTGGATTAAGTGCTGCCTATTATTTACAGCTAATGGGACATCAAACAACTATTTTTGAACAGCGTCAATCACTTGGAGGAATGCTTTATTATGGTATTCCAAGTTATCGTTTGCCAAAAGAACGTCTGGCAGAAGATATTGATAATATTTTATCAACTGGAGTGAAAGTGGAATTGAATACATCAGTTGGAAATGGAGAAGGACAACTTCCATTTTCCAAAATTCGAGAAGAATATGATGCTGTTTATATTTCGATTGGAGCACATACGGATAAAAAAATTGGGATAGAAGGAGAAGATGCCAACGGAGTTATTTCCGCAGTGGAGCTACTTCGTGGAATTGGGGATGGATATAAGCCTGATTTTACAGGAAAAACTGTAATTGTAATCGGAGGCGGAAATGTAGCGATGGATGTAACCCGTTCTGCAATTCGACTAGGAGCAGAAAAAGTTAGTATTTTATATCGGAGAAGAAAGGCTGATATGACTGCACTTCCAGATGAAATTGAAGGTGCAATTGCAGAAGGAGCAGAAATTCTGGAACTTTGTGCACCAAAACAAATTGAAGCAGATGAAAATGGAAATGTAACTGCTATTTATGCAGATCCAAAGATCATTGGATTAATTGATTCAGCAGGAAGACCACGTCCTGCGAATTCTGGAAAAGATGCAGTTCGGATTCCTTGTGATATTATTATCGTAGCAATTGGTCAAGATATTGTATCGGGTCACTTTGCAGATGATGGACTTCCAGTAAACCGTAATGCGATTATAACAACGGAAACAGGAGCAGTAACAGGGGTGAATGGAGTGTTTGCAGGAGGCGACTGTGTAACGGGTCCTGCAACCGTAATCAAAGCGATTGCTACTGGAAAAGTGGCCGCAGCGAATATTGATAACTATTTAGGATTCCACCATGTTATCTCAGTTGATGTAGAAATTCCTTCTGCACGTTTGGATGATCGTCCAGCTTGTGGACGTGTGAATTTGACAGAACGTAATTCCAATGATCGGAAAAAAGATTTTGAAATCTGTGAAAATGGCATGTCCTGCAAAGAAGCAACACAGGAAGCAATGCGTTGTCTGCGTTGTGATCACTTTGGGTATGGAGTTTTTAAGGGAGGTCGTATTAGTCAATGGTAAGTGTAACAATCAATCATAAAACAATTTTTGTCAAAGAAGGTACGACGATTCTAGAAGCCTGTCAGATTGCAAAAATGCCCGTACCAAGTCTTTGCTATTTGAAGGGAATTAATGATATTGGAGCCTGTCGTGTCTGTGTTGTAGAAATTAAAGGAATGGAGCGACTTGTTCCAGCATGTAATAATGTAGTAAAAGAAGGAATGGAAATTCGAACTAATTCCGCTCGAGTGAGAGAAGCGAGGAAAATCAATGTAGAATTGATTTTATCACAGCATGACTGTTTTTGTCCAACTTGTGTTAGAAATGGAAACTGTACGTTGCAGTCCATTGCTCGCCTGCTTGGAGTAGAGCATGTGACTTATAAAAAAGTGCTTCCGCATCATCACTGGCCAAAAGAATTTCCATTAATTCGAGATGCTGGAAAATGTATTAAATGTATGCGTTGTATTCAAATCTGTGATAAAGTACAAAATCTTAATGTATGGGACATTGCAAAAACAGGTTCTCGTACCACAGTAGATGTGTCACGAAATCGAAAAATTAATGAGGCAGATTGTTCCCTCTGCGGACAATGTATTACTCATTGTCCAGTTGGAGCATTGAAAGAACGAGACGATAAAGAAAAAGTATTTACAGTGAATGCACCATTGAATACAAAAAAGAAGATTTCCGTTGTACAAGTGGCTCCAGCCGTACGTACTTCATGGGGAGAAATGCTTGGACTTTCCAGGGAAGTGGCAACACCAAAACGTCTTGCAGCAGTTTTAAAAATGATGGATTTTGACTATGTATTTGATACGAACTATGGAGCCGATCTTACGATTATGGAAGAAGCAAGCGAATTTTTGGAGCGAATCAATCATAAAGAAGACTATGAGTTTCCAATGTTTACTTCTTGCTGTCCTGGATGGGTGCGATTCCTTAAATCCCAGTATCCAGATATGGTACAAAATCTTTCCACTGCAAAATCACCACAGCAAATGCAAGGAGCAATGATAAAAACTTACTTTGTACAGAAATTAGGCGTGAGTCCAGAAGATATTTTCAGCGTTTCCATCATGCCGTGTATTGCGAAAAAAGCAGAATGTGATATTCCTACAATGAATGGAGCTGAGCAGGGAAAAGATGTGGATGTTGTGTTGACAACAAGAGAAATCGTTCGCCAAATTCGCTCCATGAATTTGGATATTGCCAATATTCCAGAACAGGAATTTGATAGTCCGCTTGGAGAAGGAACGGGAGCTGCCGTGATTTTTGGTGTAACAGGCGGCGTTATGGAAGCAGCACTTCGTACTTGTTACTATCTCGTAACAGGCAGAAATCCAGATGCCGATGCATTTTATGCAGTACGTGGAATGAATGGATGGCGAGAAGCATCGTTCCATTTAAACGGTTCGGTTATTCGAGTCGCAATCGCAAGCGGTCTTGGAAATGCAAGAAAATTAATCGAAGCATTGCGAAACAAAACCGTTCAATATGACTTTGTGGAAATTATGGCATGTCCAGGCGGATGTGTCGGAGGAGGCGGACAGCCAATCCATGATGGCCAGGAATATGCAGAACTAAGAGGAGATAATTTATATCAGCTCGATCGCAATGCAGCACTGCGATTCTCCCATGAAAACCCAGATGTCATTCAAACCTATGAAGACTTCCTAGGAAAACCACTTTCCGAAAAAGCACATCATCTGCTGCATACCGACCATACCGCATGGAAAATGCCAGGGGAAGTGTAAGAAATAAAATGGAAGGAGTGACTGGGAATATGAGATGCCATAAAAAATTGCCTGTAGGTATTGATAATTTTGAAAAAATTCGCAAAAATAATTTTTATTATGTCGATAAAACAGGATTAATCCGAGACTTGTTAGAACGTTGGGCGGAAGTAAATTTAATTACTCGTCCCAGACGGTTTGGGAAAACATTGAATATGAGTATGTTAAAATGTTTTTTTGAAATTGGTTCGGATAAAATGTTATTTGATGATTTAGAGATTACAGAAGAACAGGAACTTTGTGAAGCATATATGGGAAAATATCCTGTTATCTTTCTCTCATTAAAAGGTGTAATCGGCGAAACATTTCCAGTTGCTCGTTCCATGATGTGTGCAGAAATAAAAAGAGAGGCAATGCGGTTTCAAAACTTGTTGGAAAGTAATCATTTGACGCAGTTCGATAAAAAAATGATGATACAGCTTCTCAATGATGAAATGGATGATGCAGTCCTAATGAATAGCTTACGGATGTTATCAACGTTACTTCAAAAACATTATGAGCAAAATGTTATTTTATTAATTGATGAGTATGATGTACCTTTGGATAAAGCATATGAATTTGGATTTTATAATAAAATGGTAGAATTAATCCGAAATCTATTTGGGCAGGTATTAAAAGGAAATGACAGTTTATATTTTGCTGTTTTGACAGGATGTCTGCGTATATCCAAAGAAAGTATTTTCACTGGCTTAAATAATTTCAAGATATTATCAATTACAGATGTACGTTTTGATGAATATTTTGGATTTACCAATCAGGAAGTAAAAAGAATGTTATCATATTATCAATTGGATGATCATTATATGACTTTAAAAGAGTGGTATAATGGATACCATTTTGGGGAAGCAGATGTTTATTGTCCGTGGGATGTAACCAGTTATTGTGATGCCCTTTGTGAAAATCCATTATTAGAACCGCAGGCTTATTGGATGAATACAAGTAGTAACAGTATTGTAAAAAAATTCATCCAAAAAGCAGGAAAAGCAACACAAAGAGAAATCGAGAGTCTGATAGAAGGAAAGACAATTCCAAAAAGAATACGACAAGATTTAACTTATAATGAGTTAGATACGAGTATCGAAAACTTATGGAGTGTGTTATTTACAACAGGATATTTGACCCAGAGGAAAAAAATAAATAGAGATCAATATGAATTAGAAATTCCTAATTTGGAAATCCGTGAGATATTTGTGAATCAAATTCAAGAATGGTTTCAGGAGACGGCCTCAAAAGATAAAGGAAGAGTAAGTAAGTTTTGCAATTCTTTTAAAGAAGGAAAAGAAAAAGAAATTGAGATAGAATTCAATTCCTATTTGATGAAAACAATTAGTATTCGTGATACCTTTGTGAAAAAAACAAGAAAAGAAAACTTTTATCATGGACTTCTATTAGGGTTATTAAGTCATGAAGAAGAGTGGATTATTACATCAAATGCAGAAACAGGGGAGGGATACAGCGATATTCTTATTGAGATAGAAGAGGAAAATATAGGAATTATCATTGAAGTAAAATATGCAGAAAATGGTAAATTTGATAACGCATGTAAAGCAGCAATCGAACAAATCCACCAACTGCATTATGTAGAAAAATTAAAAGCAGAACAAATAGAAAAGATCTTTGTCTATGGAATTGCATGTTATAAAAAACACTGCAAAGT
>OERG01000122.1_pt1 | contig 18195 bp, 21 predicted proteins | sample 1539951 | NCBI WGS metagenome assembly OERG01 (sample SAMEA3891870, study PRJEB23780) | metagenome | biome: terrestrial biome; feature: animal house; material: Caecal content | place: Italy | collected 2015-05-05
ATCGATATTTCTCTGTCCATAGAATAATTTAGTATGTTTCGTTGTCTCAGCGTCAATTTCGATCTTCTTTAGCGCAATCTTATCAGTAAAAAATGGAACTATTTCACCAAGCAATTCTCTTAATTGTTGCTCCGAATCGAAAAAATAAACGAGACCACTACCTGCTGGATAATCACTAATCTTGCCACTACTTAAGGCTGATGCACCACCAACTCCAGAAATAACGCTACATGTATTTGAATAACAACACTCGTTTTGTGGTGCTCTGATGAAAATAAAATAATCATTTCAAAAATCGTTGATGTGTTTTTAGAATAGTCTGTAAATCTTGCAAAGAATAGCTTTGTGATGTATAATCAAGCCCGAAACGGCTTGATTTTTTTTGCTATAAAGGAGGGGGAACCGAATGGTAATCGGTATTTGCGACGATTTGGAAGAATACTGTAATGCGATAAAATGTTATTCGCAAAATTATTTTAAAATAAAACAAATTGAATTTGAACTCTATGTCTATTCGTGCGGAAAGGCTTTGCTGAACGCTGAAAAACGATTTGACATTTTATTTTTAGACATAGAGTTAGAGGATTCAAACGGCATAGATATTGCAAAACAAATCTTAGATAAAGCCCCCGGCACAATCATTGTGATTGTGACAAATTACAGAAAATATTTGGATGCCGCAATGGATATGCACGCATTAAGGTTTATGGATAAACCGATTACGCAAGATCGGGTAGACGCTGTGCTGGACAGGGCCGTTGCAGAAATCAATGACGGTTATATTACAGTAATTACGCAGGCAAACGAATTCAAGAAAATAAAAAAGGCCGATATTATCTACGCCGAAGTCTATCGAAAAAATACAACCCTACACACAAAAAATGAAGTGATTGTCAGCAAAAAGCCGATTTCTTATTTCCGGGAACGGTTAAACGCTTCCTATTTTGCAATTCCGCACAATAGTTTTATTGTGAATTTGAATTTTGTCCGCTCTTGTCAAAGGGAAAGAATCGAATTGGATTGCGGGGAAACGGTCAAAACCGTCTATGTTGCCTCGCGGAAACAACCGGACTTCAAAAAGAAATTTATCAGTTTCATCGGAGACCAATAAATGGAACCAGTAAAAATTATCACAGACATTTTCCTTTATATATTTGAGGCGTGGGTTTTTGGGTTTTATGCAAATCTGATTTCCAATCCCCGAAAGAAAACCACGCTGCGTATATCTTGCATCGCAATCGGCTATATTGCGCTTCTGATTATTTACGAATGGAACAACTTAATTGCGACAGGCATCAGCATTGTCGTAATCAATGCGTTTTTGCTGTCTTTCCTGTATAAGACAAATATAAAATCCGCTTTGTTTCACGCGTTTGTGTTATTCGGAATTATGGCGGCGAGCGAAGCGGTTACGATGGCAATCGTTACGCTGGTGGCAAACGGCGGTTTTGATTTTTCAAAAACCGATCACTCAACTTATGTTTTAGATGTCATCATCAGTAAACTTGTGTATTTTGCTCTTTTGGTTATGATTGCCTCCCCGTTTGCTAAAAGTAAAAACAAACAGTTCTCGATAAAAGCCTATTGGATTTTATTGATGGTGCCGCTTTCCGGAATTGTAACCGTAACGCTTCTTCGGAATGTCGCGATAACTTCCGAACTGTCTTTCAAGAGTTATGTGCTTTGGATTGTTTCTGCGGTATTGCTCCTGTTTTCCAATATTATTGTCTTTGTCTTATTCCAAACCTCGCAAAAAAACGCTGCGGATTTAAGCGAGTTGAAAGCCATCCAGCTGCAAAATGAAACTGATGCAAAATATTTAAATATTCTTGAGCAGTCCAACAAAGATATGCAAATTTTCGCGCACGATATGAAAAACCATCTGACCCAAATTCGAAGCGCAGCAAGCTTTGACGATGCGAAACAGTATTTGGATGCTATTTACCCGGAACTTGAAAAATTCAGTTCTGTGGGAATCAGCCAAAATAAAATGCTGGACTTGATCATCAGCAAGTATTTGCGGCTTTGTGAAAGCAAAAATATTGCCTTTTCGGTTGATGTTAAAACGGCAAATTTGCATTATATTGCCGACACGGATTTATCCGCGCTGCTCAACAATCTGTTGGATAATGCGGTAGAGGCCGCTGAAAAGTCGGAGAACGGATTTGTAAAACTGGCCGTTTTTTCCAAAAACCAACTGTATGACGGATTGACTGTTCTCAATTCATGCTGTACTGCCCCGTCAACACCCGCCGAACAGTTAGAAACGACGAAATCCAATAAAAAACTGCACGGAATCGGCATAAAAAGCATTTTAAAAGTCGTGGAAAAATACAACGGCATTTACGATTGGAACTATAACGAAAGCACAAAAACTTTTGAGACAATTATTGCGTTCCCAAATCAGAAATAATGTCCGATAAAAGCGTGTTCACAAAAATGTGAACACGCTTTTTCTGCTTTTAGGCAGATAATTTCTGCATCTGGGCTTTTTTGTTGCTAAAAAGTTTTTGAATTGTCATTATATAATTAAAAATTCTATTGATGAGATAACATTGTTGGAAAAATCCATTTCTTATTTCATAAAAGGATGTGATTCCAATGTGCAACAAATAGTCAACTATAAATACAGTGAATTCAAACTCAAACAGAAGGTTAATATGAAAACAAGAAAGGTAGCCACTACTTTATTAGCAATCGCCACCCTTATGTCTACATTTATCTTCCCCTCTTTCGCAAAAAACAATCATGATGTCGAATTTAGCTACAGTCTTCCAAACGAAGGCTACTATCAGGTTTATGGCGTAGGACAGAGAAAGGAAGATGCCTCGGGCTCGTATGTGTACAGCTATTCTTCCAATCCGGCCGGTGGTACATATTTCTCTATACACGGCGGCCACACAACATCGCTGAGCAATGGATATGTGAATTGCACCAAAAATGACTCCGCAGTTATTTACGCGGGTCAGCAAAGACGTATCCGTCAGTATGTGTATGAATGGGGATATGCTTATGCATTTATTGGACTTGCACCCACTTCTGGACAATCCCGTCGAACCATTAACGGGAAATGGAGCCCAGATACACTCAGCTATTACCCTTACGCCAATTAAATCATTTCTTTAAATTAAGCAGAGGGCAGATTATTTTCTAATCAGCCCTCTTGCAAAAGGAGTCTGCATGATGGTTCGACACAAAAGTCAAAAACTTGCTTCATTGTTATTTGTCATGTTATTTTTCGTGCTTTCCTGTTTCGGCTGTACTAAAAATGATTTAAAAGGACAAATGCAAAAGGTAATCGGAGACACGGGAAAAAGCGAAGGTGAATTTGAATTTGGTGGTGCGGTAACTGATGTTTTACCCAATGATCAAAACGCTCATTTTTTCACAGAAAAAGTTTTTGTTGAAAGTGAAGCCACGGGTATTGTGGCCTATACCATAAATCATATGACCATTTTGACCAACTTGGATTCAAAAACTTTTCCGGTCTCTGACTTTTCGCAAAGAGCAAAAGAAAACGGCTGGATTTCAAACGAAAGTGTTTTAAACTCAGATTATGACTTTATTCTTGTTGATCTTTCATTAGAAAAAGTAAAAGATGGCATCGTTAAAAACGAAGCAACACTTGTCAATACACTACGCTTGGTTTACAAAAATGAAAGCGGAGAAATTCTCCCCGCTGGCGATATGGAATATTTTTCTTTTGAAGAGACGGATTCCGCAAAACATTCGGAAAACCCAAATGAATATTTGGGCGTTTATCTGAGTGAAGGCGCATCTATCGACTGCAGTGTTGGATATTTCATGCCAAAAGGCACTGTAACCAACACAAAAGATTTGTTTTTTGCTCTTGGTGTAAATCCCGAAAAAACGCAATATATTTATCCAAAATAACAAAGGGGTGTTTTCATGAGACCGGTACTTGCCTTAGAAGTAAAAAAGGCGTTTACAAATAAATTATTCCTATTATCTCTTTTGCTCGCATCAGCACTTGCCTTATATTCCGCTGTGTTCTGTATCATTTCCCATTATAAATTCGTCCAAATGGATCTTGCTGCCGGGGCAATCACGAGTTATACATTAAACCCAGAACTTCCGGGAAGTTCACTGTTTACACAATGGATCGGAAAAGAATTTATATCTCCGGCAGGCTCTTTATTTTATCTTTTGATGCCACTTTTTGCCACCCTCGGTTATGGCTGGTCGTACTGCTCCGAGCGGAAAAGCGGATACATCAAAGCAATCGCAACAAGAACATCTAAGCAGAATTATTTTTTCTCCAAATACATTGCTGTGTTTTTAACTGGTGGAATGGTGATAGCCATTCCGATTTTATTAAATGTAATGCTTGTAGCTGCTTTTGTGCCCGCCATACAACCCGATGTGTTCTACGACATATATTATGCAGCACACCCCTGGTCAACTTTAACCCCGCTGTTCTATGCACACCCCTTTATATATATGCTGTTGAAAATATTAGCAACTTTTATTTTTGCAGGTCTGATTTCTACAATCGGACTGTGTATTACCTTTATAAGCAAAAATGTGTTCGTTGTAACACTTACACCCTTGTTTCTTCTCTTACTGGTTAACTACATTTCTAATTCGCTTAGCAATATCCCGGAAATTTCCCCAATTCAATTTTTACACAGCGGAAAAGTATATGTTGCCCTTTGGGTCGTTTGTTTAGAAGCACTTTTAATATTCATAATTTCCTTTTCCGTAACAATGTTGCGAGGTAAAAAAGATGACATTTTTTAAGCTGTGTAAATACGATCTGAAAAACGGTATGCTGAAAGAAGGCCTCAAATATTTGCTGTCTGTTGTACTTTTTTTGGGCTTTTGTATCGGCTTTGTCTATACCAAGGGAGCAGATTTAGAATCTCGTACTTTCGGAGATTTTCTCTTTTACATTACAGCAGGCATGGAGGAATATATTCCAATGCCCGGTAATATATTTATGTTTCCTGCCCTTTGGGTTTTACTGATTTTAGTACCGCTGTATATTACACTTTACTACCCCTTCAACGATTTGACAGAATATGGGAAAAATGTGCTAATCAATGCCAAAAGCCGTTCTGCATGGTGGCTTTCAAAATGCGTATGGGCTATGACTTCGGTTTTTCTTTATTTTATCCTGCTTTGGGGTGTAATCGCTCTGTTTTGCATATGTGATAAAGGCAATCTATCCTTGGATGTGTCAAAATCTCTCCTTTACAAACTGATTCCGCAACCGTCGGAAAATATCTACGCATTCCCTGATGATGTGGTTCCCGGATCTGCTTTAGCCTGCCAAATACTTTTTATGCCAATTTTAATTGTCTCAGCACTCTCCTTTTTACAAATGACAATATCTCTGTTTATAAAACCGTTTTTTAGCTTTTGCATCAGCGCAGGCGTACTTGTACTATCCGCCTATTATTTGCATCCGCTAATGCTTGGTAATTATGCCATGTCCCAGAGAAACAATTTGCTAATTAACAATGGAGTTTCTATGAAATCCGGCATCATTCTTTCCGTTCTTTTGCTGCTATTATCTTGTATTATTGGATTGCTTGTCTTTAAACGCTATGATATTTTGAACAAGGAGTGAGTATTATGACGAACATTGTTATCCAAAATCTTTCTAAAACAATTAAAAAGAATGTCGTCATTCAGGATATTTCTATGGAATTGCAAAGTGGTACTGTCTATGGCTTTAAAGGAATCAACGGGTCTGGGAAAACAATGTTAATGCGATTAATCTGTGGACTGATTCGCCCTACGCAGGGTGAAGTCTCGATAAACGGAAAAGTTCTTGGCAAAGATTTATCTTTTCCCGAAAGTGTAGGGGTGTTTTTGGAAAATCCTGCTTTTTTAGGTTCTTATTCCGGATTCCAAAATCTAAAACTACTGGCTTCCATCAAATCCGTTGCGGACGATGAGGCAATCCGTTCAGCGCTTTCACGCGTTGGCTTACGCCCAGATGACCATAAAAAGTATAGGAAATATTCTCTCGGCATGAAACAGCGGCTAGGCATTGCAGCGGCAATTATGGAAAGGCCTGATATTGTAATTTTGGATGAACCTACAAATTCTTTGGACGCAGACGGAGTAAATCTCGTAAAGAGTGTTATAAAAGACGAAAAAAAACGAGGGGCTTTAGTCATTATATCTTGCCATGATGCAGAACTATTACAGGACTTGTCGGACGAAACATTTTTACTTGAACAAGGTCGCTTAGTTGGGCACATTACGGAGGGAATAAAATGAAAAAGAAAATAGCAATCATTTCTCTTTCCGTTTTAATCTTTGGCCTTTGGCTTTTTTGCGTCATCAACACCAATATTCGCACAGAAAAGCCGATTTTGAAAACTTATTCCATGCAAGAATCCGTTCCTTATGAATCAGATTATTTCAGACGTTCGGACAATATTCTAGATGGATATACGATAACCGTCTTGAATGCAGAAATCGTTCCTTATGAAGAATATGCAAAAAAGCACCAAGTGACATTACCAGAACGCGGGACAGATGAACTCGGCAATCTCCTATACAGACCAGAATATGTCTATGATGTCGAAGTTCAGTTCTCCAATACGAACAACGAAGAAGGAGCAATTGATATGTTTGATACGCTTTTGGTCAACGGAGATGCGCTTATGCTACGCGCAGACGCTGATTTGTGGGATCAAATGTATCCTCAACTTTCAGGCTCATATTCCTTTCGTCTTCGTCCCAATACAAGTATGAATTTTCATCTTCCTTTCGTTGTGGAATCCGTATATAGTGAAAAATACAATATGGAGCGTGTGAAAAAGGAAAAAATGAGCCTTGTTATTTCACAGTATCCAGTTAAAAAGTCGATTCAAATTAATTAACTTATACGAATAATGATGTATCTATATTATGATTTACAATATGGATAATTCTTTTGAAATCTAACACATTTTTATCAGTAGCATATTGGGCTACATGGTTACTTATCCCAAAATAATCTAATTGGCTTTATGCTTCTTTGTGTAGTGCCCGGTAATACGGGCACTACCATACTCCTATTTTAAAAATCCTGTACTATTGGAAGTGATTTTTTGCCGAAGGCGAAACAAAAGCAAAATCCAAAACACCAATTAACCGCAAAAGATTATATTAAACTTTTTGTTGCTTTCTCATTTATGGGACTTCTGACATTTGTTGTGTTTAAAGTTGCATTTATCCCAAAAGACGCCGCAACAGATGCAATGGTGTGGGAAACTTTAACGGAGCACAGGTTTACGCCGACGGACCGCACAACACTTTACAGGGAAGAACGTCCGAATATGATGATAACCAAAAATATAACCTATTCGGAAAAAAGCGGCGACGACTATACGCTATGGTTTGAATTTTTCGTCTTTGAAGACGCACAGCACGCGATGAGCGGCTATGATTCTCTAACCACCGAGTTAAGCCAAATCGAGAGAAATTATACAAACGATAATATTGACGTCGGCGGATACAGGGCCAACTTTGTCTATCGCACCTTAAAGGCAGGCGGGAAATATTATTATTTAATGCGGATTGACAACACGCTTTTATATGCTTACGGCGACGAAACCAATATGGACATCATCAACCAAATCGCTTCAGAACTCGGATATGTCGGTGATTAAAAAACTAAAAAACAGCTTTAGGAGGCATTTTACATGACTGCGCAGCAAAAAGCGATTTTTACAATCGTTTACTTTTTAGTCATGCTTATCCCGTCATATTTGAGCCGGCGCTGGCTTTGGACGGCGGTTTGCAAGGCGGGTGGCACAACGCCGAAAGAGCTCCGCGCAAAAATAGGCAAAGCGGAAGAGGAAGCGCCGAACGGTTCTCGAAGATATTATTTAAGCTGGGTGGCGCAGAATTCAGCTGCTTCCAATCGGTTTAAACATCTGATTCGGCTGCATACCCTATTCGCAACGCCGGACAAACTGTTCCTTGCGTTCGCCATTGTAGGATTGGGCATACCCGCGTTTGATAAAATTCTCAAGGTCGGCATGTTCGCTGTACCGATTTTGATTGTCGTTAGTTGGATTGTCGGAATTTGGTATAAAAAGCAAGAAAGAAAATAAACATTTCTTTTCAAAGATACATTTTAAAAGGAACTTTGTCATCAACAAAAAAGCCGAAGATTAAATGTTGATCCCCGCAATATTTTTGAGGAAGTGAGAGCTGTTGCCGAGACCCAAGCAAAAACCGAAACCGAAATACACCGCAAAAGATTTTATACGAACCGCTTTGCTGCTCGGGGTTATGATTTTGTTTTTCCTTATCCTGTTGACGCTGGCTTTTTCTTCGCCGGTTGCGCCGGTGACGGACCAACAGGTGTGGGATACGCTGGTTTCTCACGGCTACACGCCGACGGACAACACCGAAGCGATTGACGCAGCGAATCCGGGCGTGAACACACAGAAAAACATCTCCTATCGGGAAACAGACGGGGAACGCGAAACCTTGCGAATCGAATTTTTGGCTTTCGGGGATACGAGAAGTGCCATGATTTGCTTTCGTTCTCTCTGTTCGGATTTAGATGGAATCCACAGGGACTATCTGACTCAAAGCGTTGCAACCAGCGGGAATCCGGCCAATGTTGCGTATTATATTTTAAAAGCAGGCGGAAAATATTATTATCTCTTCCGTGTAGACAACACGGTGTTATATGCTTACGGCGACGAAGCCCACATGGGCATCATCAACCAAATTGCTTCAGAACTCGGGTATGTTGATGATTAAAATTAATACAAAAACAGTTTTAGGAGGAATTCAAAATGACTGCACAGCAAAAAGCGATTTTTACAATCGTTTACTTTTTAGTCATGCTTATCCCGTCATATTTCAGTCGGCGCAAGATTTGGGAGGCGGTTTGCAAGGCGGGCGGTACAACACCGCAGGGCGTCCGTGAAAAACAAGCGGAGCTTCTCCGCACCGGCACTTCCAACACCCTTCAAACGCGGTTTGAGGTTTGGATGACGCAGAACGCACCAGACCCACGGAAATTCCGACGGCTGCTCCGGTTTTATCAGCTTTGTCTTGTGCCGAATATCCTTTTTGCCTTTATGTCGTTTAACGGGCTGTATTCTCACGCACTGGATACGATTTTAAAAATCGGCATGGTCGTTGTGCCGGTGATTATTCTTGTCGGTTTCGGCTTCGGGATTTGGTATGACAAGCACGAAAATCGTTAAACCGAAGAAAAGTTTATTGAGGAGTATGGCTTATGCGTGAAAAAGGAATGGGCTATATCATCGCGTTCTTCGGCTTAATGATTTTAAATCAATTTGCCGTGATGTGGATTTGGCCGTATATCTATGACTGTACCGGCAAGTCGCCGCAGGAAATCAGCCGCTATCGGCGCAAAGTCCGCTACAATCCGAAAAAGCTATACATTTGGCTGACGGAAAATTCCAGTGACCGTAAAGGCACCGGCAGACGGCTGATTTTTTATTATCTTTCAAAGCTGCCGGCGCTTCTCGGGCTTGTTGTGTCTGTCATCGGATTGTTCACAAGCCTTGTGGACCCGGTGATGGATATCGGCTTTTTTGTGGTTATGTTTTTCGGCATGGGCTGTATGATTGCCGGCCCGATTTTCGGCAGACGGTCGCTGTAATTCAGCTTTTTGGTGTCTGAAAAGCGATCTTAAAAACACGGCTTGAATTAATGCGATGAAACAACAAAAAAGGACAGAGAACCGAAAATTCTCTGTCCTTTTCGTCGTTGGTGGAGATAAGCGGGATCGAACCGCTGACCTCTTGAATGCCATTCAAGCGCTCTCCCGGTTGCGTTGGTTATATATCCATCTAAACCGAGCCAATAGAACATTCAATACGCAGAACACAAAAGGCAACCATAAATTATTGGCATTAAAATTAAATTGTTTTATTATGTATAAAAATGGCTGCATTTTTCAGTTTACTTAATCAACTTTGCTTGTTCTTCCAAAAACGACATCCATGCTGTACAAAAATAGCAATTAAACTCGATTAGATAGTTAAACGCTTGGTGATATTCATAATATTGGGGTGCATTATTCCTTTTTTGATTATCAAGCAACTCCCATCCTAACGAACAATTAAGAAATTATTTATAACATGTATGTATTTCCAAATTATAAACCAAGTGCAAATTGCTTCGCATTATTTCGACCATGTTAATTTGATTGGGAATTTTATATGTATCAACATAGTGTTTCCATATCTATTGTTTATCCTCTGGTAAATCAGAAAAACTTTTATCTTTGGGAATGACACAGCGTCGTCCGGGTTGATAAAGAATTCTTGAAAAACTTACATTACCCTCAAAAATCAAAGCACAAATAGACTCATAAAAATTTGATATCTGCTTATCAATTAATTCAGCGCATCTGAATAAGATTTCTATTCTGTCCATATAAGTTTACCATAGCTTTTATCATCGCGAAATAAAAACCGTGTTTTATATTTACTGTGATTTTCTTTTGGAAATAAGACTCTCTACTTTTCCGGAAATATACTGTTCAAAACAAGGGTGTTTTGCAAATTCCTGATATTTGGGGTCAGTTTCATATTTCACTTTCGCAAAATGATACAGTTCCTCTTTTGAAGCTTTCTTATGCGTACTGTTTATGTTTGCCATAACACCATTGATACTTTGCAGCATGTGCTGAGCCTTTTCCGGTAAGTACAGCTCATCAACTATTATTTTCAGCAATTCGTGTGGATCGATATAAGTATTCGAAATTGTATCGCCTCGCCAACATTCTTTTACCCATAGCATGCATGAGTCTTGTGAAAAATCAAGACGACCATAGCTATAAAAATTGCTCTTGATATAACCATACAATTCGTCAATATCATCATAATGGTCTGTATACATTCGAACGGCCGTTTCACTATGTCTAAAGTGTCGAAAACACACATTGGCGATTTTGATTACAACATAGAACTTGTCATTGAGTGTGTTAACGATTTGATCTATATAAGGTATAGCTAAAATGGGATTCCCACCTGTTATTGCTGATAATAACTCCTCCATGTTGGCATTACAAGCTAAATACACTTCGTTTAGGGTCGATAAGTCGGGAGCAGGAGGAATTTTATAGTGTATTACATTATATCGAGAGATCTGAAATTCTTTTTTCCAATAACAAATCTTATCATAGAAGGGAATGGCGTTTACAACAGATACATAAAAACAATTAGTATCAACACTCCGAAATGGTTTCCAAAACTCTCCAATGTCCGTTTTAACAAAAAACAAATCACCTGCGGGCAATACATTTTCCAAAGCGTAAAAACATGCCATGATAGAAGTGTTTGCTGTCCTACAAATTTCATCAACTAAGCCGAATAAGTTTTTTGTGTTGAGATCAAATTTCTGTTTCAACCATTCGGTAGGCATAAGCAATTCAGATGCAAAAGTGTTCGCTTCAAGTTCCTGCGTATTAACCATTTTTTAGCCTTGAATTTTAATATAAGGGTCGTCTAACGAACACAAATCCACACCTGTATGCCAAGGAATACAGATATGCCCGATCTCATGTGCCATAGTAAACCGACGTCTTGGTTCAAATGTTATTTCTGTGTTGAGGATAATCTTGGGGGGATTTTTTTGCAGTTTACACAACCCGTCAATTCCAACTTGATTTTCTTCATAAGAAACTTCGATATGTTTTTTGCGAATTATTATATCCAGATCAACAGGAACTGAAAGATCATATTTCTCGTAGAGCGCATTTGCTCGTCGGCGAACAAGCGAAAGTCTATTTGTCTCCCTTTTTGTCATTGTTTTTTAAGTGTTCGATTTCTTCAATAGAATATGACCGCGCTGCAATTCTCTCATCGTCCGTCATATACTTATAATCTTGAAATAATACCCCATCGACCCTACATCTCAAAATATCTCGAATTACCTTATCACCGTATTTTAGCCATTCTTCATATTCGCACGGAGACATACCTAAAAATTCTCGGAGTGTTTTGTTAGTCTCATGTGTGTGCCAATATTCAACATAGGCATCTAAATCTTCAACGTCAGTTATTCCATATATGCACTCATCAATAAAACTATTTTCAAACACTTATCCTGCGCCCCCTTTCTGCTTCTTTGATCTGATCGCCGCTTTGGGCATCTAACGCACCTAAGTGTCGCCCCCGTTTATCGTATACTTCGATTTCGCCGTGGAATTCATCCCACTGGAAATATCTGTCTTGTGTTCTATAAGTTTGCCGTCCATCAATTACCTTGTACTTTTCCATACCATCTAAGAAACAAGGTATAGGTTTTGGGATATAACCCACAGCATCACCTCATTTAATTATATTTTAGCATACGTTAGTAGCTTTTTCAATTAGGTATTTGTGGTCGACCTATGGAGACAGTAGTTGTTAAAGAAAAACTCTATATTGAAAAGAGGGGCCTCTCTATCTACTGCCAACCATCGAGCTGGTTTTTTCCTTTCACGATGGAGAGGGGTTGAAATTGGCAGACGAAAAATAATATTCCCAAAGTAGACAAGGTCGCCGAGGCCACTGAGTTGGTTAGCCCCGACTCCGATTCTGTGCTAACCGCTAAAAAGCGACAATTTTGGAACATGAAGGACAAGCCACCATTTTTGAAATGGGCAAACTTGTCCTCGATTCCTCAGAGCATTTTGCGCTCTCCCGAACAGACGGGAAACGGCCCCGCAATTAGGAATACATGCTTATATTAACGGCTTAGAAAGCAAATTTTAATCGTCAAGACTTTTTACATAACTTTCCTGTATAAAATTAAACTTTTTCGTTCGGCATACAAAATCTCAGTTCCGACTCGCGTTTCCTTTTGCTTTTATTTTTTTACGCTTTGCCCGTTGGTAAAGTCATCCTGTCCCGGTATTGCAGCGGATTGCCGATTTCATCATAGGTAATGGTTTGTCCGTTGAATCTTGTCAGCAAATCCGATCAGGTACTGTCGGTATACCCATAGGTTTTAACGGTTTCGCCATTCTGCGTGACAGAAGTTATGTTCCGTTTTGGTAGCTGTATTCGGTGGTGACGCCGCCCCGTGTGACCGTTTTCAACTGGTTCAGGCTGTCATAGGTATAGCTTTCCTGCACCGTGCCGTCTTTGGTGATTTTGGTAATGTTTCCGACCGCGTTGTAAGTATAGCCGATTTCACCAAGCCCTGAATTGTTTACGATTTTGACCAGCGTTGTGGTTATGTCCTCGCCGACATCGTGATAGGTATAAATAGAATTTTGCTTCCAAAAAATGATGGGTGCCATGATTATTATTGTCGATACTGAATCAGTATAGATTCCACAAGTATTGCAAGCCGATAATATACTACTAACTCATCTTTTTCAATCCCTGTTGATTGATTAATCAATTCTGAAAAAGCAGCTTTTTCGGCTTTAGAAATGATCTCGCTTGATGGAATCTTGATCACTTTTGCTCGCTTTACTAGCTGTGTGCAATATCCGCCAATAATAGAATCAACAACCATAAGTTTTGGAGATTCTCTACGCATTGCTGTAGGGACGCTTGATTCTAAAAATGCTTTCAAAATGTACTCATGTTGTTTATTTTTCATTAGATTCACCTATACCAAAATGTTAAAATTCTACCATCTACAGTAAACATTCACCTTGTCCGGTTGAATAAGATAAATTTTTAGATGCATTTCCATAGTTGTAGCTGTAGGTATACTTCAATACAGATGAATTTCGATTGGCAAAACTTACTGCATCTTGCGTATATTTGAGCACATTATTTCCCCTTAATAAGAAATGTAATCCACAACCACAAAGAGGGAATTAATCACAACTTTATTTCTTCAGCAGCTATCTCCGAAAGTATCATATTGCAAGAAATAAATCTATGTTCAACTGACTAATCTATCCGCTGAACTTACGTGTCGCACTGCATGCTTGCTTGTGTTTCAAAAGGCCTATTCTTTATGCTGCTTTGGCCGTTTTTGTCAAAATCTTGGACCTCCAGTTCTGCAAGAACATTTAATGCATTCCTAAACTGCTCAAACTTTAAATTTTTAAACTCAACCCAAGTTTTGATCATTTGGAAAATATAATAGAAAAAGAATAAAAATTCTAATGCAAAAAGAATAAGGACTATTGTAAATGCAAATTTGTTTTCGAACGAATATTCTTCTGCAGCCAGCACAAAATTGATGACCGCAAATACCGCCGGAATAATAAGTATATCAATAAAATGTAAAACGCGCTTTTGCAAACCCTCTATCGGTGCAATTTTGCGTCGATAAAAAAGACTCGCCTGTTTATATAAGCCTTGCATATCCTGTTTTGACCGGATTTTAATATATGGATTTTCCGTTAATAAATCCTGTAATCTTTGAAGTGCTCTCATAGACGATTCCAAGTTCGTCTGGTTGCTAAAATATTTTCGTTCTCTCTTGGATGAAATGAGGCTAATGATAATTAAAAGCAAGAAATTTATCAGTATAGATACACAAAATAGCTTATAGAATTTCAACCCTATAGATATAAAAGAGGTAATAATAAACACTACTAAAAGTGCAAAAGCTATTATAAGCGGCAAATTTAATTTATCTTGGATTTTTTCTTTTTCCTCTTTTCTAATTTGTTCGAATTTTTTTGCGTACATTTCAATAAAAAAAATCATTGCTGTTCTCCTTGTGATACGCCGAAACTTTTTTGCTTCATATTGTTCGTGCCTATTTTTTACATATACCACCGTCTCCTCTATGTCAACCATCTTTGACAAAGTACGCAAAAATCCTGTAAAAATGAGAGGTTTCACAGGTCCGTTCACTTTTGTCTCCTTGCTATAAAAACAATGTCGCGACGAAGCGTGAGCATCAACCGTATTTTGTCTTTCACAGAAAATCCTGCGTTTCCTCGAAAGATGTATTCCCAATGCGTACAATCTCTGAACGCCAACCACACCAACTAGAGCCTTTTAAAACCGGGAAAAGTTTGCCTCTGTTCAAGAGCTCAATGATAAATTAAAGATTCATCTATCTTGGAGTAACAACACACCGCTACGCACCCTTGGCCGATTTTCTCCTCTTAAGCACCTTTATGCTTTCCTTGGGTCACATCATTGCCAAACGCAGAGTTTTTGCCGCTCCTTGTGTTGCATTTACTTGACAATCCGCCCTGGCAAAACGGAACGAAGTAATGTTTTGACGGTGGAAGAGGCTGTGCAGATTTTATACACATCACATGCGGTGGCGCAGGGTTTGTTTCTACCGTTACCCCTATACAGATTGGAGAAACCTCGGCAGAAAAAAGCCTGCAAACAGGCGACTGTCACCGTCCGAAACGGCGTGCACATCTGTGCCTCTCCTGAAAAAGCAATAGCATCAAGCGTGTCATTCTCTCCCGTGCCGAAGTCACCGCCCAAGTCCAAACCACCGACCTCACCGCCACCAAATAGGCACAAATTATCCAGCACAAGTTCATCATTTAATGTTTTCTGAGAACCGTATAGAAGAAATAAAGTCCGCCTCTAGGAATATCAGTATCCTTGAGGCGGGCTGTTGTGTAGAAATATACAGAACTAAAACTTACAGGTTAACAGATACCGCTTTCCATTTCTTTTTCATCATCTTCTTCGTCATCTTCATTGAAAATATTTTTAAAAAATTCAATTAGGTTCTGCACTTCTGCCCTTGTACTTTGGCACATGGAAAAACACTTAACAAAATTGCCGTTTGGAGTTCTTCAGAATTTTTAATAAACAAATCCCACAAAAATTTAATTTGCTGCTCATTAAAACGAAACAGATTGTAAAGGGATTCTTGAAAATGATTAAAGGTATATCTCTTTACAATAATAAAATCAAGTATAGTATTTAAAAGCTTTAAAGTTACTACGGTATGCTTCTCATCCAAACCGGTATTTTGTTGTATGGTTTCTATTAATTCCGAATGAAGGATCATGTTATCAAACATGTAGATCATAGTTTCATCGAATGTGTCGGAATTTAAGTCGCGCAAAAACTGTGTTTCTTCAAAGGGCGCAAGAGATTGTTGTATTTTTTCAATTACAGTCTCTGTAAAGTATGTGCTCTTACATATATCTTTAATTTCATTCAAAACATCTGCTTTATTTTTTCCATCTTTAATGGAGTTAACAATGTCTTTAATTTCGACGGACAATTCTTTTTGATGGTCAGAAATAAAATTTTTTACTTCTTCCACAGAAGGATTTTGGTTTATATAATTTATCATGTTATCCAACATGGGAGAAACTCCTTTCCTTTTTATCTAACTAACGAATATCTAAACTATAACTAACAAAAGTATTGGTACAATCAGGATCAGAAAACTCATCATTAAATACTTGGGACAATGAATAACTATTTGGCTTAAGCTTTGCACGGAAATATTCATCTCTAGAGCAAAAAATTTGATCAAGCTTTTGTTTTAAAACCTGTCTGTCTCGACCATTTAGTCTTGCAGAAAAAAAACGATGTAAAGTTCTTATAGTGCTTGGGTTTGTTTCCTTTAATGCTTCAGAAATTCCCTCGAGGATCATACACATTTCTTCTAATGAGAAATAAAAAGCATCTTTTTCTGATGTCATTTTTTTATTCCTATTCTCTGCAAGCAACCTTTCTCCTTTCAAAGTTAAAGACAAATAATTTGAAGTTCCTATTTTTTGAACGCGGATTAAATCATATTTACGGATTCTGTGCAAAAAATTTGATAAGTTACTGCTGGATTTCATCCGTAAGGATTTTTGCAGATCCGAACCTGAAATAGTGTGTTTTTCCTGAATTGCTGTAAGAACCGGCAAAAGAAGTGCATAATTTTTTGCAAGCTGTTCCAAGGATTCTGATAAAGTGTTATCATGAATAATATCAATAGTTAAGTTAGTAATAGATGAAATACATCCATAATAAAAGCACATGATATGCTCGTTATTTTCTACATCTAAAAGATTACTTACTTTCTCATAATTATTTGTAATAGATTCCAAGGAGTTCTTCAAAGAGTTTACGGTAGCATTTTCTAAAGAATGTAAAATAGTTTTGTATAAATTATCATACAAAGTTTCAATGTTTTCAACATTTTGATTTCTAAAATCACTTATTATAAGTGCTAAGTCGTTACTCATACTACACCTCCAGAAATAAACTTAATGTGTAATTCACTTCCACCTTTATCCTACCATAAATCAAATTATTTTGCAACATCCATCATTAGAAATGCTAATTTTTCTAATGCACGAAGTGCACTTAAGGTGGGGTTCACAATGATTAAAAGGAAAAATTTGCGCAGTGATTTGCGAATCTTGCGCTTGGGGGCAAACAACATAACCGATTTCAATGGAAGCTTTATTTAGTTCTTGTGCAGCACACGAATTGCATAGAACCGTGGTAACTCCTCTAGCTGTTGCATTGTATTCTGCAGTTTTTAACATCATTTCCATACTGGATGTAAACGCTGAAACAAATACAAAATCAGCATGCATGACAGAATATATAGTATTTAAATCTTGGTCATTAATATCTGCACAAATTAAATATACAATTCTTCCAACGCCTTCAATATCAAGAAAAATGACCTCATTTGTTTTCGTTATGAACTCAGTATATTTTTGCTGATATTGTTTGTTATACATTATATATGGAACCTTTTTTTTGTGTGACAACAATTGTGTACCCTGCCCGCTTATCAAAAATGACTCGTTGGTATTATTATGCCACATGCTCCCGGAAAAACATAATTTAAGATTTTTAAAATTAGAATTCTTCAAAAGAGCTATTATTTCATCTTTAGAAGTTGGATTCATAACAATTTCTGGTAATATAGCAACGTTTACATCTCTGTCATCACATGCTTGCAGCAATGCTTTTATATTATTGTTGTGTGTTGTGGCCCCTTCTTGGTTATATGTAATTGTAAATATTTTACTTTCATGATCTAACAATGTTTCGAACCACTGATGCATATGAAAAGGAATTAATCCAACGCAAAATTCAGGGGATAAGAGATTAGGCTTATTGTATTCATAAACAATCGGATAATAATCATGTAACTGTGATTTTTTTACTACCTCAAAATAATTAAAATCTTGATTTAAAGAATTTACAGCACATTCTACGGTTTGTCGTGTGCGACGAATATTTTGTTGTTCAAAAAGGCTTGAAAAAAAATATTTGGCTGGCTTTTTAAAATAAAAAGCATATTCGCCTTTTAATCCAAACGGTCCGCGTTTTTCAAGTA
>OERG01000124.1_pt1 | contig 18144 bp, 12 predicted proteins | sample 1539951 | NCBI WGS metagenome assembly OERG01 (sample SAMEA3891870, study PRJEB23780) | metagenome | biome: terrestrial biome; feature: animal house; material: Caecal content | place: Italy | collected 2015-05-05
CACTTAAACAGCGATCAGTTCCCGCGGATAAAGCTCGGCGTAGGCAAAAAGCCGCACCCCGATTACGACCTTGCCGACTGGGTGCTGTCCGAATTTAAAAAAGAAGAGGAAAAGCCTTTGCTTTCGGCGATTGACCATGCCTGCGCGGCGGTCGAACTGCTGTTAGACGGCAAGATTGATGAGGCGATGAACCTCTATAATTCCTAATTTTACGCGATATTTTCCGAACAGGAGCATTTTAGATTTATGTCAGCTTTTCGAGAAGTTTTGAAAGCCTCCCCCGAATACAAAGACCTCGCCGGCGCGGTGCGCGGCGGACGTCTGCCGCTCGGGGTTTTGGGGCTTTCTCCCATTCATAAAGCCCATTTGATTGACACGCTCTGCGGCAACGAAGACCGCCGGGCGTTGGTCATTATGCCCGACGAAGCCTCGGCGACAAAGCTTTGCGCCGATTTGCAGGCGTTCGGGCTTCCGGCGCTTTTATACCCGGAGCGGGAGTTTGTGTTTAACACGCTTACCGAAAACCGTTCCCACGAATATGAACAGCGCCGCCTGCGCGCGCTGACCGCGATGTTAGAAGGCGAAAAGGGCGCGGTGGTTTGTTCGGTTTCCGCCGCCGTTCAGCGCACCATTCCGCCCGAGGAATTAAAAAAGCACGCCGTAACCGTGCGCACCGACGCACAGGTTCGCATGGAAGATTTGATTGCCGTTTTGGTCGCCAGCGGCTATACGCGCTGTGACATGGTCGAGGGCGTCGGTCAGTTTTCGGTGCGCGGCGGAATTTTGGATTTGTTCTCGCCTGACAACGACGCGCCGGTTCGTATTGAATTTTTCGGCGACACGGTCGAAACCATGTCCTATTTTGATATTCGCTCTCAGCGGCGCAACGAACGGCTGACCTCTTTTTCCCTGATGCCGTCGAGCGAAATTTTGTTTTCCGGCGAAACCACGCTTGCGGCGAAAATCGAAAAGTTGGCGTCGTCTTTGCGCGGGAAATACGCCGCCTTGCAAAAACAAAAACTCTATGAAGACCTCGACCGTTTGAAAAGCGGCGTGAAATTCAGTTCTGCGGACAAATACCTGCCGCTCGCTTATGAACAGGCGGCGACCGTGCTCGACTACGCCGATAAAGATACCCTGTTCTTTGTCTGCGAAAGCGGCAACTGCAAAGAGCGCGTCACAAGCGCGTCGAAATTGTCCCAGGAAGAAATCAAAGCGCTGTTTGAAGAAGGCGAGCTTTGCAAAGGGTTAGATAAATTTTATCTAACACCTGCCGAGCTTTTCAAAGCGTATTCCGAAAAAGGCGTGATTTATCTCGATAACTTCGCCCGCGGCAGCTTTGACGTTCCGGTGCGCGAGCTGATCACCTTTACCGCGACTCAACAGCCAAGCTGGAACGGCAAGCTTGACGTGCTTTGCGACGATATTGCGCCTATTTTGCAAAAAGACGCGGTGGTCGTCGTCATGGGCGGCACGGAAAAAGCGGCGCGCACGCTCTCGGAAGACCTCGAAAACGAAGATTTGCGCGCGCTCTATTTCCCGGTCGTGCCGGCGGAATTCCCGAAAGGGCGCGTTACGGTTTTGCCCGGCACGCTCTCTTACGGCTTTTCCTATCCGCACGAAAAATTTTATGTATTCACTTACGGCCGCGCGGTGATGCAATCCAAACGCAAGGTGCAAAGCGGCTTTAAAAAGGGACAGAGCCTTCACTCGTTAGACGAACTGAAAAAAGGCGACTATGTGGTCCACGCCGCCCACGGTATCGGTATTTTCGACGGCATTCAGAAACTCGAAGTCGGCAAAATCACAAAGGATTATATTAAAATCCAGTATGCGCGCGGCGACGTGCTATATGTGCCGGTTACGCAACTGGACTTAGTTTCAAAATATATCGGCCCGCACGACGAATCCGGGCGGACGATTAAACTCAACCGCATCGGCGGCAAGGAATGGGAAAAAACGCGTTCCAAAGTGCGCAAGGCGGTCAAAGATATGGCCGACCAGCTGATTGCGCTGTACGCCAAGCGCCAGAAAATGCAGGGCTATGCGTTTTCGCCGGATATCGATATGCAAAGCGACTTTGAACGCCGCTTCCCTTATGACGAAACCGCCGACCAGCTGCGGGCGATTGACGAAATCAAAGGCGATATGGAAAAGCCTTACCCGATGGACCGCCTGCTTTGCGGCGACGTGGGCTTCGGCAAAACAGAAGTTGCGCTGCGCGCTGCGTTTAAGTGCGTCGCCGACGGCAAACAGTGCGCGATTTTGGTGCCGACCACCATTTTGGCGTTACAGCATTACCGCACGATTTTAAACCGCTTCGACGGCTTCCCGATTAACACCGAAATGATTTCCCGCTTCCGCACACCGACCCAACAGGCGAAAATCCTGCGCGACCTGCGCTGCGGCAATATCGACTTAATCGTCGGCACGCACCGGCTCGTTTCCAAAGATGTGGAGTTTAAAGACCTCGGGCTTTTGATTGTCGACGAAGAGCAGCGCTTCGGCGTGGCGCAGAAAGAAAAGCTCAAAGAGTTGTTCCCGACGGTCGACGTTTTAACGCTGTCGGCAACCCCGATTCCGCGAACGCTCAACATGGCAATGACCGGCATTCGCGATATGTCGGTGATTGAAGAAGCCCCGCAGGACCGCTACCCGGTCCAGACTTATGTTTTGGAATACGACATGGGCGTGCTGCTGCAGGCAATGGAAAAAGAACTGCGGCGCGGCGGGCAGGTCTATTTCTTGCACAACCGCGTGGAAACGATTGAAAAGCGCGCGCTGGAAATCCGCGAACTGCTCCCCGAAGCGCGTGTCGCCGTGGCGCACGGCAAAATGAACGAGGAAGAATTGAGCGACATTTGGCGCAAGCTTTTGGAGGGAGAAATTGATATTCTCGTCTGCACGACGATTATTGAAACCGGCGTCGATGTACCCAACTGCAACACGCTGATTATTGAAGACGCCGACCGCTTGGGGCTTGCCCAGCTTCACCAAATCCGCGGGCGCGTGGGCAGAAGCGCGCGGCGGGCGAGCGCCTATTTCACGTTCCGGCGCGGCAAGGAGCTTTCCGAAGTTGCAAGCCGGAGACTTGCGGCGATTCGCGAATATACGGAGTTCGGCTCCGGCTTTAAAATCGCGATGCGTGATTTGGAAATCCGGGGAGCGGGCAATCTTTTGGGAGAACAGCAGCACGGGCATATGGAAGCCGTCGGCTATGATATGTATTTGCAGCTTTTGGGCGAAGCGGTCAGCGAGGAAAAGGGCGAAAAGAACCCCCACCGCCAAAAAGAATGCCTTGTGGATATGCAGGTGGATGCCCACATTCCCGAATCCTATATCGACAATATTCCGCAGCGTCTGAGCGTTTACCGCCGGATTGCGGATATTCGAAGCGCCGAGGACGCCGCGGATGTCCGCGACGAACTGCGCGACCGGTTCGGCGAGATTCCGCATTCCGTGGACGGCCTAATTGATATTTCGCTTCTGCGCAACGCCGCGGCGGCGAAAGGCATTTACGAAATCGGGCAAAAGGGGCAGACGGTTATTTTATATGTCCATGAAATCGACACGTCTATGGTGCTCAACCTTTCCGGCGCGATGCGCGGGCGGGTTTCGGTTGCCGACTTCGGCAGGAAAAACATTTCCGTGAAAATCGCCGAAAATCAAATGCCGCTCGATACCCTGCGCGAGATTTTCGGCTATATGATGGGATAAAAAGGAGGGCGCCTATGCGCATTTTACTCGCGCCGGACGCGTTTAAAGATTGCCTTTCCGCGCCGGAAGTCTGCCGCGCGCTCGAAGAGGGGATTGTCTCGGCGTGCGCGACTGCACGAGTGCTTTCTGTGCCATTGGCAGACGGCGGCGAGGGCACGGCTTCTTGCTTTGCCGCGGGGTGCGGTGGAGAACTGCGCCTATTTCTCGTGACAGACGCCTATTTTCGAAAGAAAACCGCCTGTTTGGCGCTGTCACCCGACGGCGAAACAGCCGTTGTGGAAATGGCGCAGGCGTCCGGCATTCAGGGGATAGATAAAAATCAACTACAAACGCGAAAAGCGACAACTTACGGCACAGGCGAACTGATAAAGGCAGCGCTGCAACTTCAACCAAAGCGGATTATCGTGGGACTCGGTGGCAGCGCGACGACCGACGGCGGCATGGGCGCGCTTTCGGCGCTCGGGGTGCAGTTTTTAGACAAAAACGGCGAGCCGCTTTCGCCGATTGGGGAAAACATGGTTAACGTGCAAAAAATCGTGCCGCCGAAGTCTGAAGATTTTGCGGGCGTTTCGTTTCAATTTGCCTGCGACGTGACCAATCCGTTTTTCGGCAAAAACGGCGCGGCGGCGGTTTTTGCGCCGCAAAAAGGCGCCGGGAAAGACGATATTGCGCTTTTGGACCGCGGGCTTCGCAACCTTGCAAAGCTTTACAAAACGACATTCGGCCGCGCGGTAGATGCGCTTCCGGGCGCCGGCGCGGCGGGCGGACTTTGCGGCGGGCTGTATGCGTTTTTCGGTGGTGAAATTGTCAGCGGCTTTTCCGTTTTGGCGGACGCTTGCGCGCTCGAAACAAAACTGCAAAACGCAGATTTGGTGATTACCGGCGAGGGTCGAACCGACGCACAGACCGCATTCGGAAAACTGCCCGCGCGCGTTTGCAAGCTCGCGCAAAAATATAATGTACCCTGTGTTTTAATAAGCGGCGACATAGCAAGCGGTTTTGACGCGCAAAAAGCCGGATTTGCTTATGCAATCCGTTTGAAAACGCCTGAGATTAAGACGCAGGAAGCCATAAAAAATGCGCCCGCGCTGTTATCAGCGGCGGCGCAGGCGGTTATGAAAGAAGGTTCTTTATGGAAAACCGGGATTTAGAAAAACAGATTTTATTTTTAAAAGAAATTGACCGCATGAAATCGGTCCTGCGGCAAAACCATGTGATTGAAGAGGGTCGCCGCGAGGACGACGCGGGTCACTCCTGGCACGCCGCGGTGATGGCGATGACGCTTGCGCCTTACGCAAAGCCCCAGGTGCAAGTGGACAGAGCGATTCGGATGCTTCTGATTCACGACCTTGTTGAGATTTACGCGGGCGACACCCCTTGTTTTGACAGCGACGTGGTGGCGACGCAGGCGGCGCGTGAACAGGCGGCGGCGGATAAAGTCGCGGCGCTTCTCCCGGAAGAACAGGGGAAAGCTTACCGCGCGCTCTGGGAAGAATTTGACCGCGCCGAAACCGACGACGCGCAATTTGCGGCGGCGGTCGACAGATTGCAGCCGCTGTTGTTAAATTACTTTACAAACGGCGCTTCGTGGGTTGGGCGCACGGTGACGCGCGCACAGGTGTATAAACGCAATGAACTTGTGAAAACGGTGATGCCCGCGCTTTGGGCGTTTGTCGAACACGCCGTGGAAACCTGTTATCAAAAACGCCTTTTGAAAGCGTAAAAGGAGATTTTTATGGAACCGATGACGTTTACCGTGCTGCGTTTTGACGGTGATTATGCGATTTTAAAGCGCACAGACTGTGAAAGTGACGCTGAAATCCCGATGGCGCGCGCCCTCCTCCCGGAAGGAATCACCGAAGGGTGCACGCTCCTTTACGAGGATTTTGCCTATACGCTTTTATGATTAAAAAACGGAGAAGCACAAAAACCGCCCGTGCAGTTTTGCACGAGCGGTTTCCATTTTTAGAATAGACTTTTATCTGCCGAGATACGGCCGCGGATTGACGCGGTTGCCGTTGATGCGCACTTCGAAATGCAGGTGCGGACCGGTTACGTTGCCGGTGGAACCGATATTGCCGATGGCCTGCCCCGCCGAAACGCGCTGACCGGCGGAAACTTTCAAAGAACCGCGGATCATATGTGCATACAGCGTGGAAACACCGCCGCCGTGGTTGATAATCACGTAATAGCCATAGCTGGAGTGGTACCCCGCGGTGGTGACGGTACCGCTTCCCGCGGCGACGACCAGCGCGCCGGTGCTGTGCCCGCCGGGTTTGACGATGTCAATACCGCCGTGGCGGCGCGAGCCGCCGTAGCCGGAAGAAATCGAGTAAGCGCCGATTGCCGGCCAAATGAAGCGCCCGCCGTAGCTTGTCGTGGAATAGGAGCCCGAATAGCCGGAGGAATACGCTTTCTTGGTGCCGACCTGAATGACTTCGGTGACCGGCTGTTTGGTTGTGACGCGCGAAACTTCTTTCGCCGAAGTGCGCACACCATCCACATAAGTCACGAGCTCGGTGACCACCTGTTCGCCGTTGACACCTTTGGTTTTCACACGCTTCGTGCCGGAATACAAGCTCGAGGTTTCCACTTTTTCGGTCTCATACGGCACGGAAACCGTGCGGGTTTCGGTGCGGGTAATCTGCACCTGAATGTAGTTGACCTCGCGGGAAATGAGCAGCTGCTGCCCGATGTGAATGGTCTCGGTAAGTCCGGGGTTTTGTGCGAACAACGTCGCGGTAGAAAGCCCGACTTTCTGCGCGATACCCGAAACCGTGTCGCCCGCTTCCACAGTGTAATACTGCGCGGCGCTCTTTTTCGAGTTTAATTTGTCGGCGAGCTGCTGCGCGTCCCAAATGGTGTCGGCCGAATCGGGATAAAGCCCCTGGACATAAGAAATATCTTCCACAAAACCGACCACTTCGTTGGTGTTGCCGGTTTCATAGTTTTTCAAAATGCTGTCAAACACCGTTGTGGCGTCGGTCTCGTTTTTCACGGCGCAAAGGAATTCGCCGTCAATGTAAATGCCGCACGCGTTGGTGATTTTTTTGTTGCTGTGCTCTAAAATTTCGCTGCAAAGGCGCGACGCATCGGTCACCTCGGTCAGTTTGACCGGTTTTATTGTGTAGGTGGCGGTAACGTCGGAAAGGTTGTCGGAGGCGTTTGCCTGTGGCGCGGCGGAAAGCCGTTCGGCGGCCTGTTCCTGCGCGTCGTGGAACACCGATTCCGAGGTAACGCAGCCAATCACCGCGTTGTTATAAGTGATTTCCAGCGCGAAGGTCTGGGAACTGTAATGGTGAATGGTGACGCACAGCACGACAAAAGCGGCAATCGGCAGCGCGGTGTTCACCGCAAAGCGGAAAACCACACCGTGCAGGCGAAACGCTTTTGCAATATAAGACTTTAAAATCGCCGGGGCGTGCTGACGGTCGTTTTTAAAAAGAGAAACAATCGTGCCGAACACACGGCGAATGTCCGAAATCAGGTCGCGAAGCTCTTTGAAAAGATAGCCGAAAGTTTTGCGCAAGGCGCGCCCGACCATCAGCAGGGCAGCCAAAAGCACCGAGCCGACAGCTTTTAAGGGCACACGAATCTTTTTCCCGAACCAGCGGAAAAAGTTGCGCAGCATATACCCGCTTTTTAAGCCGAGGTAATATATGTTGTTATAAAGCTTTTCCAGCATAACCGGACCTCTTTACATACAGATTTACAGTAGTATAGCACAAAACGCCTTTTTTTGCAAGCGAACCAAAAAAGCACCCGCAAAAACGGGTGCTTTTCAAGTCGGCAAAAAGCCGTTAATAATTAGTGTCTGTCTCTTCTCGGACGATGCGAATCGCGGCGCGCCGGGCGGCGTTCGGGAACCTCATTTTCCGGGGTTAAGCCTTCGACTTCAATCAGCGCTTCGCGGCGGGAAAGGTTCAGTCTGCCCTGTTCGTCACGCGGAAGCACCTTGACGATGATTTCATCGCCGACGTTGACAACGTCTTCGACCTTTTCGGTGCGTTTGACGTCGAGGTGGCTGATGTGGACCATGCCTTCCACACCGGGGACGATTTCGACGAACACGCCGAAGCTCATCAGGCGGGTGACAACGCCCTTATAAATTGCGCCGACTTCGGGGCCGTTTGCGATGGTGTCGACAATAAAGACCGCTTTCTTCGCATTGTCGAGATCCAGCGCGGAAACGAACACCTGACCGTCTTCGTTGACGTCAATCTTGCAGTCGCATTCTGCGCAAATCTTCTGAATGACTTTGCCCTGCTTGCCGATAACGTCGCCGATCTTGTCGGGGTCAATCTTGGTGGTGAGCATCTTGGGCGCCCACTTGGAAAGCTCTTTGCGCGGCTCGGAAATGACCGGCAGCATGATTTCATCTAAAATATAGCAGCGTGCGGCGTAGGTTTTGTCGAGCGCCTCACGGATAATCGCGGGGGTAAGGCCGTGAACCTTCAAGTCCATCTGAATGGCGGTGATGCCTTTCTTTGTGCCGGCAACTTTGAAGTCCATGTCGCCGAAGAAATCTTCAAGGCCCTGAATGTCAACCATGGTCATGAAGCGGTCGCCCTCGGTGATAAGGCCGCAGGAGATACCGGCAACCGGTGCTTTAATCGGCACGCCTGCCGCCATCAGCGACAAGGTAGAACCGCAAATCGAGCCCTGGGAAGTGGAACCGTTGGAGGAAAGCACTTCGGAGACCACACGGATGCAGTAGGGGAATTCTTCCACCGACGGAATGACCGGCAGCAGCGCGCGTTCTGCGAGCGCACCGTGACCGATTTCACGTCTGCCCGGGCCTCTCGACGGCTTGGTTTCGCCGACGGAGTAGGACGGGAAGTTGTAGTGGTGCATATAGCGTTTTTCAGTCTGGCTGTCGATGCCGTCAAGCAGCTGGCAGTTGCTCATCGGCCCGAGGGTCGTAATCGAAAGGCACTGCGTCTGGCCGCGGGTGAACATGCCCGAGCCGTGTACACGGGAAAGCAGGTCGATTTCGGCGTTCAGCGGACGGATTTCATCAATGCCTCTGCCGTCCACGCGCTTGCCGTCGTCCAAAAGCCAGCGGCGAACGATGAATTTCTGCAATTTGTAAAGGCAGTCTTCAATCTTCGCGGCGTCTTCGGGGTAAACTTCGTCGAATTTTGCGTGTACCGCTTCATAAATGGGTTTGAGTCTTTCGTCACGGACGCGTTTGTCGTCGGTGTCGAGCGCGGCGCGCACGTCGTCAATTGCGAATTCTTTAATCGCTTCATACATTTCTTCCGGCGGGTCGTTCGACGGAAATTCAACCTTTTTCTTGCCGACTTCGTCGCGGATGCCTTTGATGAATTCGACAATCTTCTGGTTGGCTTCGTGACCGAACATAATGCCGTCAAACATCACGTCGTTGGGCACTTCGTTTGCGCCCGCTTCAATCATCGCAACCAAAGAATCGGTGGAAGCGACGGTAACCGCCATTTGGGAAACTTCACGCTGTGCCTCGGTCGGGTTGATGACATATTCGCCGTCCACAAGACCGACGGAAACGCCGCTAATCGGGCCGTCCCACGGAATTTCGGAAATGCTGATGGCAACGGAAACACCGATCATCGCGGTGATTTCCGGCGAGCAGTCGGGGTCAACGGACATAACCGTTGCAACCACGCCGACGTCGTTGCGCATATCTTTCGGGAACAGCGGACGAATCGGGCGGTCAATGACCCTGTCTGTCAGGATCGCATTCTCCGACGCCTTTCCCTCTCTCTTGTTGAAGCCTCCGGGGATCTTGCCCACGGAGTACTGCTTTTCTTCAAAGTCCACGCTCAGCGGGAAAAAGTCCACGCCCTCGCGCGGCTTTGCGGACATGGTGGCGGTGCAGAGCACTTCGGTTTCGCCGTAGCGAATCAGACAGCTGCCGCCGGCAAGCTGTGCCATTTTGCCGACTTAGACCTTTAACGGTTTGCCGGCAAGTTCGGTTTCAAATACTTTGTAGTCTTTGAAAAACATGAATATACCTCTTTTTCTTTTATATTTCCGCGAGGCATTTTCAGTTTTAGCAATAAATGCGGCGTTCCGTTTTCGAAGCGCTCCATTTACCGCTAAAACGACCAAAAAGCCTCGGCTGGATGCAAAATTTGTTATGCCTTTAAAAGCAATTCAAGGCAAGCAGCGCGGCGGCTGCTTGCCTTAACGGAAAACTTATTTACGAATACCGAGTTTCGCGATAAGCGCACGGTATCTTTCAATGTCGGTTTTCTGCAAGTATGCGAGAAGGTTGCGTCTGTGACCGACCATCATCAAAAGACCGCGTCTGGAATGATGATCTTTCTTGTGGGTTTTTAAGTGCTCGGTCAAATCGTTGATGCGTTTGGTGAGCACGGCAACCTGTACTTCGGGAGAACCGGTGTCGCCTTCGTGTGTCGCATATTCCGCCATAATGGCCTGCTTTTCTTCTTTTGTCATTTTTTTCACCTCATTTTAAATTTTGCCTGTCGCACAACACAGAAGAAGGTTAGGTGAACACCCGATGAGAATCAGGTCTGCGCCAAAATCCGTGTATGCCGAATCAGCGTATGCATTATATACCAGGAAGCACCGTCTGTCAAGCCTTTTTCGTGGATTGCCCCCAAAAGGTGAACAGCGCTGCACATCTCAGCACAGTCCTGTTGAATCATGTTACGGCTGGTAAATATGCTTACTGTTTAGCTTGCGTAAATTTTCACCAAAAAAGGCGTAAGATATCCATCTTGTTGTGCCTGATACATTTTGCTGATTGCAACACCTGCAATGCTGGTGTACTCCTTGTCGGAAGCGAAATCATAACGGTCTGAAATAACAATCGTCATTCCCGATCTGGTAAAATCAAATGCATGAATAGCGTAGTATAAATCCTTATCGTTTTTATTCCCGGTGTTCGGGAACACCCCCTTGCCACCGGTCTTTTGACTGTCGACAATCGTTTGAAAGACAGACGATTCACATACATTGCCGCCATATAAGGGGATGTATTCAGAATCTAAACTCGTATTTGATTTCATATGTGTAAGAAGTTCTGCTGACAAGTTATAGCCTTTTAAGTTGAAATAAGCAATAACAGAAGCTACTTCTATCGCATAAATCGGGTGTAGTGCATATGAACAGACAGAAGACTTTTCTGCCAGATATGTGTCTTGCAGTTCAACAAGCGTGTCAATTATTTCCTGGGATTTCTCTTGCACAGCAGCATCGGGAGATTGATTGTATATTCTGGCGTATGCAACAATCATCTTATCAAGTTCAGAAATAACAGAGGTTTGGGCAGTGCGCAACTCTTGCTCAATGCATGCAACACAAGATTGACTTGCTTGTGCGGAGACTGTAAACGTGAATGTTGGCACCAACATAGCAGATGTCAGTAAAAGACATACAAAAGTAACGATGTTTTTTTCATAAATGTTTCCCCTCTCTATTTGTTTCAACTCACTGCATCCACTGCACAACATAGAGAAGATTTGTATCATTGTCATACAGCAAATACAGTTTGTTTTCATACATTTCCATTGTTTTTGCAGAATAGGAATGCTCAAAATCGGGATAATACGCTGACGGAACTGCTATCATCTCCAAATATCCGCAGATGTCTTCTTGGATTTGTTCGATGTTTTTTTGGGTAAAGTCGGCTAAAAATTCATTTGGAAGTTCATCTTTTGATGAAAATATAGTGTAATGGATTCCGTCTCCGTGAAAACTCGGCTCTGTTGACAAGTCAAATTCCGAATGCAACTTTTTCGGCAGCGTAATGTCCCAGTTAATTTCATAGAGCCGTTTAGGAGTGTGATTATATAGATTTACGCCTATGGACGCACTGAGAATCAGTATTATACAAGCTACTGTGGCGATGATGAAAACTCTTTTTTTCATTTTGCCCACCTCTTTGCATTTTTTGTTACCGTTTTTATCGTTGTCAAAAAAATCTTATGCATACCATTTTTGTTTAGACGCATTTTGCGGCGGCACGAAACGCCCGGTTAGCAAGAGGGTAGTTAACATTCGATTGCAGAAAATCGCCCGCAAAGCATCCTCGAAGATTTGTTGTATCGAGATACAAAAAGAACACCCGCACAAGGTCTGCGCCAAAATCCGTGTATGCCGAATCAGACTTATTATTATATACTAAACTTGCTCGGCTGTCAATAGACAATCTTTAGCCGAGCAATCGGCGGGCGACGGCTGCATCTTTTGCTGCCCTGCCGCAAAACACGCTCCTCTTGCATTTTTCCCTGTTTTGTGCCTTAATAATATGGAAACGAAAAAAGGAGCGATTTTATGACGGGAATTTTAGATGTCGGCGGCGGCATGCGCGGCATTTTCGGCGCAGGCGTAACCGACTGCCTGTTGGATGAAAAAGTCTATTTGCCGTATTGCATCGGCGTTTCCGCGGGGAGCGCCAATCTGATTTCCTATATCGCGAAACAGCGCGGGCGCAATTACCGCTTTTACACGCGCTATGCCATGCGACCGGAATATATGAGCCTTCAAAATTTCCTCAAAAAACGCTCCTATTTTGATTTGGATTATGTGTACGGCACGCTTTCCGTGACAGGCGGCGAAGACCCGGTCGATTACGATGCGTTTTTTAACGCCGGGCAGACGCTCATAACGGTGGCGACGCGCGCCGACAACGGCAAACCGCAGTATTTCACCAACGCGGATTTCCACACCGACGACCTTTCGCCGCTGAAAGGTTCGTGCGCGATTCCGGGCGTTTGCAAGCCTTACAAAGTCGGCGACAGCCTGTATTTTGACGGCGGCGTGGCCGACCCCGTGCCGGTGGAAAAGGCGCTCGCGGACGGCTGCGACCGGCTGCTGGTGGTTCTGACAAAGCCTTTGGATTTTGTCAAAAAGCCCGAGCATTTCCGCGCAGCGTATACAAGGGCGCTGCGGGCGTATCCTAATATTGTCAAAGAACTGAAAATGCGCGCAGAAGTCTATAACCGCGGCGTTGAAAAAGCCCGTGCGCTGGCTTCCGAGGGTAGGGCGGTCATTTTGGCGCCCGCGGGCGGTTACTATGTCACCGCATTTACAAAAAACGAGAAAAAACTTGAACGGCTTTACCGCGAGGGCTACGAAGCGGCGCAAAACGCCCTTTCAAAACTGAAGCTTTGATTTTGTATATATCGCTGAAATCCGGCAAAAAGCGAATTTCTTATCCCCCTATGGTTGAAATTATAGGAAAATTAGTATAATATATACAAAAGATACTTTTTAAAAGGCTATTTTTCAAAGTTTTTTTGGAGGAATATATGAATTACGCGTTATCTAAGAAGAAAGCAAAGGAGCTGTTGTCGGCAAAGCTGTCGCACTTCATGGGCGTGTCGCCGGAAGAAGCGACCGACGAACAGTATTATAAGGCCATCGCGCTGATTTTGCGCGATATGATGAGCCGGGGCCGCGCGGAATTTTCCGAAGAAGCGGACAAGGCCGGTACCAAAAAGATTTATTATCTCTGTATGGAATTCTTAATGGGCCGCTCCTTAAAAAACAACCTTTACAATCTCAATTTGACCGACGTTTTTGAAAGCGTTCTTGCCGATTACGGCGTGAAGCTCGAAAGCCTTTATGCGTGCGAACCCGACGCGGGTCTCGGCAACGGGGGACTGGGCAGACTTGCCGCCTGCTACCTTGACGGCCTTGCAACGCAAGGCTACCCCGCGCGCGGCTATTCGATTCTTTACGAAGCGGGTATTTTCAAACAGAAACTGGTCGACGGCTGGCAAACGGAGCTGCCCGATTTCTGGCTGCCCGGCGGCGACGTGTGGCTTGTGCCGCACGAAGAAAGCGCGCTGGAAGTCCGCTTTGAAGGCGAAGTCCACGACTCCTGGGACAATCAGTTCCACCACGTCGAACTTGTCAACTACAAGCCCGTTCAGGCGGTGCCTTATGATATGTATGTCGCGGGCAAAGACGGCAAGGGCATTTCCGTTCTGCGCCTGTGGTCGGCGAAAGCCCCGGCGCTCGATATGTCGCTGTTTAACCAGGGCGACTATATGCGCGCGATGGAGCAAAACGCCATGGCGGAGGTTATCTCGAAAGTCCTTTACCCCGCCGACAACCACCCGGAAGGCAAATCTTTGCGTTTGCGCCAGCAGTATTTCTTAGTTTCCGCTTCCGTGCAGGACATTGTTCACCGTCACCTGCGCGTGTACGGCACGATGGACAATTTCGCCGAAAAAGCCGCCGTGCATATCAACGACACACACCCGACGCTTGCCGTGCCCGAGCTTATGCGTATTTTGCTTGACGAATGCGGCTACGGCTGGGATGACGCGTGGAAGATTGTCACGAACGCGATTGCTTACACCAACCACACCGTGATGAAAGAAGCACTCGAATGTTGGCCCGAGGACCTTTACAAACGCTTAATGCCCCGTATTTGGCAGATTACCAAAGAAATCGACAACCGTTTCCGCAATTTTGTTTGGCAGGCGACCCAAAACGCCGACCAGGTCGAGCGCATGGCGATTATGTCCAACGGCGTTGTACGCATGGCGAATCTTTGCGTCGCGTCCGCGCACTCCGTCAACGGCGTTTCCGCGCTGCACAGCGAAATCCTCAAGGAATCCGTGTTCCACGATTTCTATATGCTCACGCCCAACAAGTTTAAAAACGTCACCAACGGGATTGCGCACCGCCGCTGGCTGTGCCAGTCGAACCCCGAGCTTACGAAGCTCCTCGAAGAACTCATCGGCGGCGGCTTTGTCTATCACGCCGACGAGCTTTTGAAGCTGCGCGAATACAAAGACGACCCGAGTGTTTTGGAAGCGCTCGAGCGCATCAAACGTCACAACAAAGAAGCGTTTGCTGAGCATGTGAAAAAGAACACCGGCATTGTTTTGGACCCGGATTCGATTTTCGACGTGCAGGTCAAACGTCTCCACGAATACAAGCGTCAGCACTTAAACGCTTTGAACATTTTGACCGAATACCTCGCAATTAAGGCGAATCCCAACGCCGAGGTCACGCCGCACACCTATATTTTCGGTGCGAAAGCGGCGCCGGGCTATTTCATGGCGAAAAAGATTATCAGCTTTATCTGCGCTTTGGGCGACCTTATCAACAACGACCCCAACGTGCGCGGCCGCCTGAAAGTGGTCTATTGTGAAGATTATAACGTCACCATGGCGGAAAACCTGATGCCCGCGGCGGATATTTCCGAACAGATTTCGCTCGCCGGCACCGAAGCGAGCGGCACGGGCAACATGAAACTGATGCTCAACGGTGCAATTACCTTGGGCACGATGGACGGCGCGAACATCGAGATTTTCGACGCGGTGGGCGAAGACAACATCCTCATTTTCGGTATGAAGACCCCCGAAGTCGAACAGCTCAAACGCCGCGGCTATAACCCGCAGAATTATTACAACAACAACGCCGAGCTGCACAACACCATTGACTTTATCAACCGCGTCGGCATCGCCGGCAAGCAGTTCCCGGAAATCGGCGGCACGCTTTTGAACAACGACCCCTATATGGTGCTTGCGGATTTCGCCGATTATCGCCGTGCGCAGCAGGAGGCGGTTCGCACTTATGCCGACCGCACCGACTGGAACCGCAAATCGCTGATGAACATTTCCGGCGCCGGCCGCTTTGCCGCAGACCGCGCCATCAACGAATATGCGCGTGACATTTGGCACACGAAATCCGTGTTCCCGCCGGAGCGTCCGAAGTCGGACTCGCTCCACAAGGAAACGCCGGTGAAAAAGGCGAAAACCGCGCCGGCAAAAGCCCCCGCCGCGAAAGCGGAAAAGGCGGAAAAGCCTGCTGCGAAAAAACCGGCAGCGAAAACCGGCACGACGAAAAAGAAATAAAAAAATAAAGACAGAAAAAGACCGGCAGAGAAAAAACTCTGCCGGTTTTCTTTTTTGGTTTGGTCTTATTTTTTGCTGTCCCAATACGCCTGTTTCTGCGCTTCCCATTCGGCGCGGTCTTTGTCTGTGAGCTCCCGCAGCACGCGGCAGGGGTTCCCCGCCGCAACAACGCCCGAGGGAATGTCTTTCGTGACCACCGAGCCGGAGCCGATGACCACGTTGCTCCCAATCGTGACGCCCGGGTTTACCGTGACGTTGCCGCCGATCCAAACATCGTCGCCTATGACAATCGGCTTGCCGAATTCCAGTAACTCCCGGCGCACGCCCGCGTCCAGCGGGTGCCCCGCCGTAAACAGGCAGACGCGCGGCCCGAACAGCACGTTATTGCCGATTGTGATGGTGTTGACGTCGAGAAGAATACAGTCAAAATTGGCGAAAAAGTTGTCGCCGACGGAAATGTGACAACCGTAGTCGCAGTAAAACGGCGGGTTAATGCACACATTTTTGCCCACGCTTTTCAAAAAGCGGCGAAGCATCATTTCCCGCTTTTTAAATGCGAGCGCCCGCGTGCGGTTGTAGCGTGCACAAAAGCGTTTGGATTTACCTAAAAGCATCAAAAGCTCCGGGTCTGTGTCCAAATACAAGTCCCCGTTTAACATGCGTTCTTTTTCTGTCATATCGGTCTTCCTTTTTCTATGTTATTGGTTATTTTCGGCTTTTTGCGCCGTTTTTTTCTTTTTGCGTTTGACCGCAAGGCAAACGACCAAAAGAATGACAACTACCGCGGCAACGCACAAAACGACAATCCAGACTACATTTCCCGAAGAGGTGTCTACGGTGTGCGCGTCGGCGGCACTTACGGTTTTCACATTTTCAAACAACGCATTTTGCGAAGATGCACCGGCGGCTTTAAGCGCGGCTTGATAATCTTCGCGGTCGGCGGAGGCTTTTAGCCCCGCGAAACGGGTCTCGAAATCAATCTGATAAACGGTGTAATTGCCCGCGCCGGTCATGTAGTTAACGTCAAAGAACGTGCGCTCGCTGTCGGAAAGCGTTGCGGCGTAAGGCGAAAACGTGGAAAGGCGAATGCAGTTCGCGGCTTCGTCAAATTCGGCGAATTTGAAAAACGCGTTGCCGCCGTTGTAGGAAAACTGGTAGTCCGCCAAAATGCTGAACACTTCGTTGCCGCTGTCGTTTTTGAGCACTTCTTCCCCGGCGCCGTGGTTGTGGCCGGAAATCATCATAAACACCTGGTTGTGGCGGCGGACAATTTCCCAAATGCTTTTGCCGTGGTCGTTTAACACGACTTCGTCGGGCTTCGCCGCGTCGCAATCCTGGAAACTGTGGCTGGTAACAATCGTCGGGCAGTCGGCATAGGTTGTGAGCGCTTCGTCCATCCACGCGCGCTCTTCTTCGTCGTCAACGTGCGCCATGGAAATCGAAAGCACCATGTAATGATAACTCCCGGCGTCAAAGAACATGTAAGAAGAAAAGCCCGACGGCGAATAAACAACGCCGTTTTGCGTCTGCCGCGCGCCGAACGCGCTTTGCGGCCCGAACGCGTCTAAATAATAGTTGTCGCCGTAATCGTGGTTGCCCGGCTGCTGCAACAGCGGACAGCCGACCGTTTCGAGGGTGTTATAAAATGTCAGCGCGTTGTCCCACTGTTCCGGGTCGGAATAGGTGTTGACCGTGTCGCCGAGGCTGACGATTGCGGCGGGGCGCACGGTGTCACGGTTGTCGGAAAGCCACTGCGCCGCGGTGTAAAGCACCTGCGGGCGGAATTCGGTGGCGTTTTGAATATCCGGCAGGAATATGACGTTATAGCTTGTTTTGGAAAGGTTGGTAAACGGCAGATTCTCGCCGTATTCGTCGATATAATTTTCCGGGTCGGGAATGAGCCACTGGGATTTATCCAAAGGCGCCGCGCTGATACGCACCTGTTGGAGCGCGCCGCGCGCATGGTGGTCGGAAATGCCGTTATCATAGCCGCCGACGACAAACTGTCCGGCGTCGGGCGAAGCAAACATGCCCTGCATTTCGTCGCTTTCATAGTCGCGGAACGCTTCACAGCCATTGACGAAGGTCGAAATCGTGTGCCCGTCTGAGACAATCGCAATGTGATACCACACCCCGCCTTTGTCCATCGAAACCGACCACGCGGAATCCATTTCGTGGCTGTCGTCGGCGTTGGCGGTTAAGAATTGCAGTTCTTTGCAGTTTGAAACCGCAAGGCTCATCGTGCATTTGCGCGTTTCGGTCATCGTTTCGCACTTGCCTTTGCGCGCAAGCAGCCCCATCCAAGCGTCCTCGCCGGCAAAATCGTCCGGGAGTTTATAGATAAGCTCAATCGTGTAGCCGTCGCGAAATGTTTCTTTGTTAATCGGCGCGTCGTCGGCGGTGATGAATTCCGCACCGCGGCCTAAAATTTTCTGCTTTTCGTTGTTGAGTGTCAAACTCCCCGATGTGCCGTCATACATCGTGTCGCTTGAAAATTGCAGATATTTTTCGGCGTTCGAACCCGAAAGCACCAAATTGTTGCCGTTTCCGCTTTGGTCTTTTAAAACAAGGTCGCCGTTTTCAAGTGAGCCGGAAAGCACGC
>OERG01000126.1_pt1 | contig 18067 bp, 26 predicted proteins | sample 1539951 | NCBI WGS metagenome assembly OERG01 (sample SAMEA3891870, study PRJEB23780) | metagenome | biome: terrestrial biome; feature: animal house; material: Caecal content | place: Italy | collected 2015-05-05
GAGCTTTTTCTTTAAATGTTGCTACTTCATCATTCAAAGCTGAAATTTTGTCCTTCAAAGATTTAATAGTTTCAAGTTTTTTGTTATTTTCCTTGAAATTAGCAACCTGTGTTTCCAAATCAGAAACTTGCTTTTTTAAATCTTCAATGTCTTCTTCTGAAAAATTTTCAGTCTCATCATCTGACTCAAATTCGTAAGTGTCAGATTCAGCCTCCATAAATTTAATTGCTTCTAAGCCTTTAACTTGTGGCATTGCTGCACCTAAGAATGATACAGCTTTAAGGTATGCACCTTTACCATCTAAGTTTCTGTACAACTCTACAGATACTTTTTTGTATTTCCCATCATTGACAGCTTGCTCAAATTCTTTTGGAACTTCTTTAAAACTTACTTTAAGTTTTTCTCCGTCTGCTTTTACATCATCAACCCAACCATATGCCGGTCCGGATTGTTGATGGTCGATAGTAATTGGAGCTTCACAGAATGTTGGGTCATAATTTTTCGCAATTTGTGCGATTTCTTTTTTTGTGAACTTTCCTTGAGGATAAGTTCCTGCTTTAAAAACTTCAAAATACTTCATTTAAAAAACCTTTTTCTTTTGTATGACAACTTTAAAAATTGCCCTATACGAAATTCATATATTCACAGTCTAACCCTTGTGCGATATGGGTTTCAAAAGATATGTGCAAAAATTTTTTCTTTGCACAGTTCAATGAATAAAAACTTGTATATATCTTTTGAAAAGCAGTCATAGAAAGATTTAGACTGCTATATATAAGCAAAAAAGAAGGACACGGAGTCCTTTCTTTCGTTTCTTCTTTCTAATCAATAAATAAGGAGTTATATGGATTTTATTAATCAAATTTTACCTTTATGTGAAAGCATCGGTTTTCCTGCGTTGGTTTTTGCTATTTGGTATATTTACCATCAATCGCAAGTTAAGGCTTTTGAGTTAATAATTCAAGATAATTTTGAAATCTTAAAAGATTTACTTGAAACCAATCAATATCACGCAGCACTTCTTTCAAGAATTGAAAGTAAAATCGACAACAATCTATGGTGTCCGATTTTAAAAAAGGAGGTTTCATAAATGAACCCAGAAATTCTACAAATGAAAGGAATGCTCGCAGAAGCAAAAAAGAAATATCGTACTCTTGATACAGAAGCATCAGGATTAGTTATTCTTATTCGCTCGCTTTTAAATCCGTATGAAGAAATTCAAAAACTTGATATGGATAAAGTACTTGTGTCTGTAAAAAGACTTAAAAATGTAACTGTTGAAATGCAAGCTCTGAATGACAAAATTAAAAGATTGGAGTCAGAACTTGAGTAATAAAAGATATTTGCTAAATGAAGCTGAACGTTTATATATATATGAGCTAAATTCAATTGAAGAAATTGCTCGTAAAGTAAATATTTCAACAAAAACAGTCAGTAGATGGAAAGAGCAATTTGATTGGGATCATAAAAAAAGGATGTTTCTTAAATCTAGTCGTATGTATGCATTCTGTAAAATCATCCCAATGTTTACTAAGGTCAAAGATTACGAAGATGTTATGAATAAAAAAGATGAAGATAGACCAAAAGGTTTAACCCCTGACTTAGTAAGACAAATTGAACAAGAAGTTCTTGGAATTGTACCTAATGACGACAACGAAGAAGAATAAAACCCCATTTTTTCTACCGTATCAAATGCGGTGGATAAATGATAAATCAAAAGTAAAAATATGGGAGAAATCCCGAAGAATAGGAGCAACTTATGTACAAAGTTATGAAGATGTAAGAGATTGTGTTTACAAAACAGTTCCTGCTGTTTGGTTTTCATCAGCTGATGAGTCTGCTGCCAGAGAATATATTGATTATTGTAAGCAATGGGCAACTTTATTCAATATTGCAGCAAAAGACTTAGGCGAACAGATTCTTGATTCGGATAAGGATATAAAAGCGTATGTTATAGCTTTTTCAAATGGTACTAAAATTCATGCACTATCTTCAAACCCTAAAGGTTTCAGAAGTAAAGGCGGAAAAGTTGTACTTGATGAATTTGCATTCCATAACAACAGTAGCGAGTTATGGAAAGCGGCCCGACCTTGTATTACTTGGGGTTATCCTTTAAGAATACTTTCTACACACAACGGTCAAAGCTGTTTGTATTATAAATTCTTGGATCAGGTTCAAAAAGGTAAACTAAAATGGGCTCATCATAAAACACCAATACAACTTGCAGTTGAAGAAGGTCTGATTGATAAAATTTATGGCAGACCAACTACACTTGAAGAACGTAAAGAATGGCTGAATGAAGAACGCAAAAACTGTTTTGATGAATACACTTGGTTGCAGGAGTATTGCTGCGTTGCAATAGACGAAGCCTGTGCGTTTCTTCCTTATGATTTAATCTCTACTTGTGAGATGCCGGATGTTTTAAAATCTCTTGATGAGATAAAGGGCGATTTGTATGTTGGAATCGATATCGGAAGAAGAAAAGACTTAACAGTAATATGGTGCTTAGAACGATTTGAGAATTCCAAATATACACGAAAAGTTAAAGTTCTTGAAAAAACTCCATTTCACATTCAATACGAAATCATCTCGGAAATTCTTAAACATCCAAAATTAAGACGTTGTTGCATTGACTCAACAGGCTTGGGTATGCAAATAGCTGAAACAGCACAAAGAGACTTCGGACAATATCGAGTAGAAGCAGTTATGTTCACAAATAAATCAAAAGAGGAAATGGCATACAACCTAAGAACCAATTTTGAAAGTAAAACCGTATTTATTCCACAAGAACATGAAATAAGAGAAGACTTGCACTCAATAAGAAGAATTGCAACTAAGGCAGGAAATATAAGGTTTGATGCAGAAAGTTCAGAAGTAAACGGACACGCTGATAGATTTTGGGCTTTAGCACTCGCTCTAATAGCTTGTAGCGTACCTTATAGCCCGGTAGAAATTGCAACAAGAAAAAGATATGAAACACTAAAACTCACAGAAGCCTTTTAAAGGGCTCTAAAATTTTTCGGATGATATTTTATACCAACCCCAACATAAAAATTCAATACAGAGCTTTTTGAACACTTTTTGAACACTACCAAAATATATTTAAAAGACAAAAAATTTAAAGGAGAAAAAATTATGCCAAAAGAATTAGTTTTACCATCAGGAAAAATTGCAATTATTGAAAAGGGCAAAGGCAAGGATTTGTTGCAGGCTCAAATGAAAGCAAAGACTTCAGACGAGATTCCATACGCACTAATTGCCGAACTTGCTGAAATTGACGGACAAAAACTAGTGTATGAAGACATCTTAGAAATGGACTTAGAAGATGTAATTGCACTTCAGGGCGAAATTTCGGGAAAGTTGACGACAGGGAAAGCCAAAGAGGTTCCACCGAAACAAGAAGAAAAGATGGAAGTAGTTACTCCGATAACGGAGACGATTACTGCTCTAGCCTCCCAGACAGCCAAAGCATAATTCATTTATGCAAGATAACGGGATGGCAGTATTCCGAACTGTGCGAAATGCCCATCCCTACCCTTGCATACTGGTGCAATCAAGCAATTAAGTACACGAACAATCGCAATGAGGAACTTGAAGAACAATGCTCGACACAATGATGAAAGTATCATTAACCCTTGTAGCCTTTGATAAAATGTCAAAGGTTATCAAAGATGCTGTTCGCAAGTCCAACGATGAATTTGCAAAGTTGCAGGATGAAATCAAAGATACATCTGAAATGTTGGATAAACTGGGGCAGAATATGACTAAGTTAGGTGCAGGATTAACTGCTATCGGTGGTGGTCTTGCATATAAATTAGGGATAACAGAAGCAATTCCCGAAGCCTTTCAGATGGAGCACAGACTAAGAGAACTCGGCAATGTCGGACAATTATCCGCAAAACAATTAGAAGATATGGATAAACGTCTTGCTTCCATTTCAAGATACACAAACCAAATGCGACCTGAAATCGCAGAAGGTTTGAATGTTCTAGTTGCATCAGGTATTGACCCGCAAAAAGCCCTTGATTATATGAACGTAATAGGAAGAACTGCTACAGGTGAACAGGCAGCCATTGAAGATATTTCAAGAACAGCTTTTGCTGTAAGCGATAACTTAAAAGTTCCTATTGATGAGTTAGGAAAGTCAATGGACATACTTGCAATGTCAGGTAAGGAAGGACGATTTGAATTAAAGGATATGGCAGCAGCATTTCCAAGTTTAACCGCCGGTGCTGCTATGCTTGGAATGAAAGGCACACCTGCCGTTGCATCTTTAGGTGCTGCGTTGCAGGTTGCTATGAAAGGTGCCGGAGAAGCTTCCGAAGCTGCCAATAACTTAGAAAACTTTATCCAAAAGGTTACATCTCCGCTTGCTGTTAAAAACTTTGAAGAAGTATTTGGAGTTAATTTAAAACAGGTTCTTTTAGATGCAGCAGCTCAAGGGCATGATCCTATTCTTGAAGTTATAGAAATGATGACACAACTCTCAGGAGGAGATGTTTTCAAAGTATCAGAAGTATTCCAAGACAAGCAGGTATTAAACTTTATTAAACCTATGATGCAAAATCTTGACGAATATAAAAGGATTAAAGCATCTGCACTAAGTGCTGATGGTGTTGTAGATTCTGACTTTGAGAATATGATGCAAACTACAAACGAACAGTTTAAACTGCTCAAAATCAATATGAAAGAGCTTGTATTCCCTCATCTGCACGAACCGATTCAAAAAATTAATGAATTACTCACTAAAATAAACAACAATCCGCTACTTCAAAAAGGCTTGTTTGGTGCAATTATAGGGACAATCGGATTAGGAATACTCCTCACAACCCTCGGTACTGCGACAATAATTATAGGAAAATTTGTTGGAATGTACGGCAAATTTTTAGGTTATGCTCGTGATTTAACCCCTGTTCTTACTAAAAATGCAGTTCTGTTGTTACAAAATGCAGGATTAACAAGCACTTCTCACTCTCTTGATACAGCATTTAACGTCTTTAAATCGGGGAATAAACTTGGTTTAAATCTTCCAAAACATACTTTATTGGGTTTCGGTGCGGATATAAGGCGAATTGATAATGAGATGAGAAAAGGTCTAATAAGAACTTTCACTGAACTGCCTGCAAATATTTCAAAGTCAGCTATATCACTAAAGGATTGGACAGCAACATCAATAAAAGCACTGCCGACAAATTTTATAAGCGGTTTAAAGGCGTTCAAAACAGGTTTTCTATCCATTCCAGGCATGATAAAAAATGCAATTGTTGCTTTTAGAGCTTTCTCTGTAACGCTTCTCACTTCTCCATTAGGTTGGATTGCCTTAGCAATTGGAGTTGTTGCACTTGTAATTTACAAATACTGGAAACCAATTTCAGCTTTTTTTAAAGGTATGTGGCAAGGATTAAAAGAAGGTTTACAACCGTTGATGCCATTATTCCAACGAATCGGTAAGGCTATCTCTCCTATACTTGCACCTATTAAAGCAATTGTTGAGTGGTTCAAAAAACTTATAAAACCTGTTGATGATACAGGTGGGGCCGCAGAAAAAATGGGCGTTCGTTTTGGAAAAGCGATTGCAAATATAATCGTTAAATTAGTTGAACTTGTAACTAAAGCATTTGAATTTGGCAGTAAAATCACGACTATGCTTGCAAGCGGAATAATGTCAGGACTTGCAAAAGTAAAAGGTTGTATTGCAAAAGTTGCTCAAGTTATAAGAGACCACCTGCCACATTCACCTGCTAAAACAGGACCTTTAAAAGATTTGCACAAAGTAAAAATTATCGAGACTATTGCATCAACATTAAAACCGTTGCCACTTCAAAATGCGATGAACAAGACGTTGGGAGTCTTTTCAGGGGGATTAAAAGCCCACACAAGAGGAGTGAATAAATCAGCTTCTCCATCATTTGTCATTACCTACAACCCAACAATCACAATATCAGGAAGTGAATCTAAAGATGAGTTTCTGAAAATGCTTAAAAAACATAAAGATGAAGTTGTGAACATCATTAAAAGAGAATTTGAACGCAAGGAAAGGGTAGCTTACTAAATGTTCGCTCAACTTGGAGATATAAAATTTGAATTAATCACTTACTTTAACGGTTTAAATGAAACTGTCTCATACAATTATGCTCAGCACGAGCGGATTGAAAACAAACCCATTCTTCAATTCTTAGGCAAGAATTTGCAGGAAGAAGATATTAAACTTAATTTTCATCGTTCTTTTTGTGTCCCTGAAGATGAAATAAAAAAGCTAAAAGATGTCGCAGATACAGCAACACCTTTGAAATTTATTAAAGGAAACGGTGAATATGTCGGAGTATTCATCATAGAAGAAATCGGACAAGCAGTAGAACAAGCCTCTTCAGAAGGTGATTTGATGTCTGTGCAGGTCGATGTCCGGTTAAGAGAATATACAGGAAAAGTCCCTGAAGATAAAAAAAATGAAAAAGGATTTAAAAAGCGTTAGCCGGTGCGAAAGCACTACGATGGCGACGTAGAAATCTTTGATTTTACAGGAGCAGAAAATGACGGAATTTTATTCCTACATAACAAAAGACGGAGACCGTTGGGATAGTATCTCATACAAGTTTTATGATAACCCCAATCTTTATGAAGAGATTATAAAAGCGAATCCAACAGTACCCAAAGACCCCGTTATTGAATCAGGAATAAAACTAAAAATCCCAGTTTTAGATACTTCTCAGACTATACAATTTGAATTACCCCCTTGGAAAAAATAATGCTAGTCCCAATTTTTGAGTTATTTTATGACAAAAAGAATATAACACGAGATGTCGCTCCATACGTTACTTCTATTGAATATACAGATGTTGAACATGGAGAATCTGACGAACTTGTAATTACTTTTGAAGATGCCGAAAAAATATGGCAAGGAGCTTGGATACCAACTAAAGGAGATTCCTTGCGTGCATATATTGGTTATGAGGCAGAAAAACTTCTGAATTGCGGAGTATTTGAAATTGACGAACTTGAATACGACACTCCTCCGGACACAATTACGGTAAAAGGTCTTGCTACCGGAATAAAAAAGCCTTTAAGACAAAAAAATTCTGTCGGATATGAAAATAAAACTCTAAAACAAATTGCAAAAGAGATAGCAGATAAGCACGGATACACTCTCGTTGGCGAGATTGCAGATGTGCGAGTTGATAGGATAACTCAAAATCAAGAAAGAGACTTATCATTCCTCACAAAGTTAGCAGAACAATACGGTTATATTTTCAAAATAGCTGAAAATAATCTTGTTTTCTATGATGTACAAAAACTTAAAGGTTCAAAATTAACACAAATATTCTACAAACAAGATTTAATTCACATAAATCTTAGAGAAAAAACATCACAAAAATACAAAGCAGTTCAAGTTTCTTATTTTGATCCAAAGAAAAAGAAAACCATTAAAGCAACCGCTAGGAATGAGAACGTTGCAAAGGGTGATACTTTAAAAATCACAGCTCGTTGCTCTGATAGAAAACAAGCAATAGTAAAAGCAAAAGCAGCACTAGGAACTGCCGATGATAAAATCGAAGGTTCACTTGAGTTTATCGGAAATCCGTATTTAATTGCCGGTACTAACATTGAACTCAAAGGAATTGGGCATTTTTCAGGCAAATATCACATAAAACAAGCTCGTCATGTTTATGACAGGTCAAATGGTTATAAAACATATTGCGAGGTGGAATCGTGCTAAGATTTGGAATTATCTCTCAAATTAACGCTCTGAACGCTCAAGCTCGTGTAAGTTTTCAAGACGACGAATCGACTTCTTACTGGTTACCAGTCCTGCAAACAAAAACACTCAATGACAAATTTTATGTAATGCCCGATATTGGAGAATTAGTTGCGTGTTTAATGGATGAAAATTCGGAAGACGGAGTCATTTTAGGAACAATTTATTCAACTGAAGATGTTCCAGTCACGCAAAGTGAAAAAGAAATATCAATGAATCTTGAAGACGGCTCATACATAAATGCCAACAAGGAAAGTCAAACGCTTACTGTAGCTTTTTCAACAATGAAACTTATTGGAAATATCGAACACGAAGGGACTTTCACAAATACCGCAGGAATAAAATCAAACGCTGACATTACGGATAAAACATCCTCTATGCAAGCGATGAGAGAAATATATAATCCTCATACTCACACAGGAAATCAAGGAAGCCCGACATCTGCCCCTAATAAAACAATGTAATATCTATGACAAACTTAAATGAAATCACCTATGTTGACTGGCAATTAAAACTAAATTCAATCGGAGAAGTTGCGCAAGGTGTTGATGATATAAATCAATGCATTGCAATCATACTTCTGACTAAAAAAGGTACAGTTCCGCATCGTCCGACATTCGGCTCTGATATCTACAAATATATTGATTACCCTATCAATGAAGCAACCCCAAATATAGTCAGAGAAGCAACTGATGCAATCACGATGTGGGAAACACGAATAAAAATAAATTCTATAAAGGTCGAAATAGCAGAAACAAATTTAACAGTAAAGGTTGAATGGACATTGAAGAATACAAGCACAACAGGTACAGCGGAGGTTACTTATGACACAGCTGCCTGAACCTAATTTTATAGAACGAGACCCCGATATAATTACAAAAGAATGGATTACAGCTTATGAAGAAAAGAGCGGTAAAGTGCTTCAGCCTGCACAAATTGAACGGCTAATGATTGATGTTGGTGCATATCGTGAAACCGTTTTAAGAATGAAAATTCAAGAAACCGCAAAACAAAATCTCTTAAGTTATGCACCCCTTGATATTTTGGAACATATTGGAGAACCACTTGGTGTAACTAAATTGTTGGCAAATAGTTCAACAACAACTCTAAAATTCTCTCTGGATGAGCCATTAGATTTTACTTGTAGCATCCAAAAGGGTTGTGAAGTAGAAACAAAAGACGGTCTTTTTATTTTTCAAACGCTCGAAGATGTCAAAATTCTTGCAGGAGAATTATCTGTAAGTGTGGATGCAATATGCGAAACACCCGGTAGTGCCTCAAATAATTACTCCTTAGGTTCAATCAATAATTTAATCACACCTTTAGATTATATTTCTACCGTAGAAAACACAACAGTAAGTTCGGGCGGTGCTGATGATGAAGAAGCGGACAGCTTAAGAGAAAGAATAAGACAGGCACCTGAGAAATTCTCAAACGCAGGAAGTCGTGGAGCATATCGCTATCATACATTGTCTGCACACCAATCAATAATTGATGTCGCAATAAATTCACCATCAGCCGGGGTTGTGAACATTTACCCTTTAACTAAGGATGGGAATCCGAGCGAAGAGATTTTAGAAATAGTTGAAAAATACTTAAACGAAGATAAAATTCGACCTCTTACAGATAAAGTCCAAGTTTTATCACCAGAAAAGAAAGATTTTTCAATAATAGCAACAATTTATTTGTATCAAGATGCAGATGAAACAAGCGTTATGACAACAATAAATGCAAAATTAGAAGAATACAAATTATTGCTCAAAGAAAAACTTGGAAAAAACGTTGTTCAAACACAGATTATTGCCATTTTAAACAGTGTTTATGGAGTGTTTAAAGTCGAAATTGAATCACCGGAAGACATCGAAGTTTCAGAATTTCAGTGGGCAAATCTGTTGAAATCAGAAATAAAAATGGGAGGATATGCCGATGAGTAATTCATTAGCACCTATTAATGACATTAATTTAAAAATATTTGATGAAATCTGCGAAGAAAGGTTTGGTAATATAGACTTAGAGGCTGTCTTAGTTTCTATTATTGACAATGTACCTGCTGATGCCTTGCCACATTTAGCTGAACAATATCACATTACTGGGAATGAGGGTTGGTTGCAGGCTCTTAGTGAACAGGAAAAAAGAAATTTAATAAAATCCTCTATAAAAATGCACAGATATAAAGGTACTAAATATGCCTTAGAGGAAATCTTTAAAACCTTAAACATCGTTGGAAGTGTTGAAGAATGGTTTAATTACGGCGGAAAGCCTTATTACTTTAAAGTTATTCTTCAAATCTTTAATCGTTCAATCAATGAAGAAACAGAACAAAAGCTGCGAGATTTGATTAACGAATATAAAAATGAACGTTCTTGGCTTGAGGAGATTCAATTTCACCTGACAACAAATGCCAAAATGCATGCATATTCTGCGTGTCTTACAGAAGAAATCATAACAGTAAATTCTAAGGAGGCTGTGTAATGGCTGAAGAATTTTATTCATTAGTTACTGATTACGGTGCAGAAAAACAATTAAAATGCCTTCAAGAAGGGACACCTTTTGATGTTTATCAAATAGCACTTGGAGATGGGAATGGTCGATATTATGAACCAACAACGGATCAAACAAAACTTGTTAAGGAAGTTTGGCGTGGACTAATTGATAAATGCGAATGGGCAGATGATAGATTTTATTGTGTAACAACAGTTCCGGCAGATGTCGGAGGTTTTACAGTAAGAGAAGCCGGTGTTTTTGATGATGAAGGACATCTGATTGTTATTTCGAAATTCCCTGAAACTTACAAACAAACACCTGATAGTGGCACTGTTAAGCAACTTACAATAAGAATAGAACTTTTGTTATCAAATAAAGAACTTGCTGAGTTAGTAATTAACCCCAATATGCAAATGGTGACGAAAGAAGAATTGGATAAAATTACTGAAGATATAGATGCTACATATCAAAAAATAGAAGAAAAAGGAAAGGCTAATGGTTATGCACCTATTGGAGAAAATGGCTTAATACCTTTAGAATTTATTCCTGAAATTAGCACTAAAAGTATATTAACTCCTTTCTGTTTGAATTCTTGTAAGTTGGATACCAGAGGAAATCCTGATTTATTAAGTTCTGAGACGGTTAAGGTCTTAAAATACACATCAAGTCATTTAGGAGAATTCTATACAGCTTTGGATACTGTTTTAGAAAAAGATACAATTGTTTATTCTGATACAGAATTGTCGCAAGAATTAAATACGATAGTTGCTATAAATAATGAAACTAAGCATATTTCATTTGGAGAAATAGAAACTCTAAGCGAATTTGAAGATGAGCCTCAACATTATTCAGGCTCACTTACGGGAGATTTTTATGTAAAAGAAACTCTTGCAGTCGGTGTGGAATGTTATTCTGATGCGGAATTTCTTAATCGAATTGGAGTTGTAACTTATTTGAACCTTACCAAAATATGTATAAGTGAAGACGAAACTTATACAGAAAACGGTGAAATCACAACTCATATTTACATTACAGCACACGCACCATTTACATACACAACAGCTTCAAGTCAAACTCACAATGTTGAAGAAGATTTGATAATAGATGTTGTTGACCTGTGTCCTGAAGCAAGTCAAACAAAGAACTTTAATCTTTTTGTGAATTTTGAGGATGAAGAATACTCTTTAACGGCATTATCAAATCAAATATTTACTCAAATGCTAGAACCGGAAGATTATAACCCTAATGACATTTGGTTCAAGATTCTTGAACCATTAGCAAGCTACATTTACCTATTAAATATGTGGCAAGAAACTAATCTTGTTCCGGTCGGAGTATTCACATTAGAGGGCGAATAACCATAGGAAGGAATTAGAGATGGAAACAAAATACTACTACAGTTACAACACAGAGGAAAAAGCATTCTCAGGAAAATATCCTGCAATAAAAAATCCAAGAAGACAATCAGAATATCTATTACCTGCGATGGCTACATTTAAAGAACCTCCAATAACGAATAAAGACGAGGTTGCTATTTGGAATGGTAATGATTGGGTTGTTGAACCTGATTATAGAGGCGAAAAGCAAGTAGAAATTAAAACAAAACTTATATCGAACATTGAATATGTCGGAAAAATAAAAGCAGGATTTCAAAGAGTTTCTGATGCAATAGCTGAAGATATTGAGTTAAATCCTGATAAATACAAGGAAATCAATGGAGTTTTAAGTGATATTTCAAACACTGAAGAATACAAGAAAATGATCGAGCAAAATCAATTAAAAATACGAAAATCAGAGATTGAGCGAGCTCTTTATGAATTAGACACAAAACGAGTCCGAGCAATGTGTGAACCTTCTGTAAAAGATGATGCTACAGGAGAAACGTGGCTCGAATATTACAACAACCAAGCAATTGAATTAAGAAATGGATTAAATCAATTAGAAAGGGAAATTAGTGAAAATTGAGGAATTGAATTCCCCGTTAATCAATCAGAACGGCTATCACAAAAATACTCTAACTAAAGAAAGAATAGGAGCTTTGTTCATCTACCCTATCGATTACACCCCTGATGATTGTCTATCTTGTGATGGTTACTTACTAGATATTCTTGATTATTTGGATTTGTACAAAGTTATTGGCACGAAGTTTAATCAAGAAGGAGATGAGTCAGGTAAATTTAGGATACCCGATTACAATGTAACAGGAAAATTTTTACAACCCGGCGAAAATGTTGGAATAAAAATAGAAGCAGGTTTACCAAATATTACGGGTACAGCACCTATTCACGCTCAGAATTTTGGGAATGGAGTATCTAACGGAGCTCTATACATAGTTGGTGCAAATCATACCAGAAATGAAGGTGCATATAATAATGCTACATATTCAATAAAAATAGATGCTTCCAGAAGTTCAAATGTATATGGAAAAAGTCCAACAGTCCAGCCCTCATCACAAATTGTACACATTTGCATTAAATATAAATGGTTATAATTTTAATCTTTTAACAAAAAATAAAATTGGTTTTTTATACATTGCTCCAGTCAATATTGTTCCAGAAGATTGTTTGGCTTGTGATGGTTATGTACTAAGGATTGAAGATTATAAGAAACTTTATAGTGTAATTGGAAAAAAATTTAACACTGGTGAAGAGTCCTCTGAAGAATTTAGAATTCCTGATTACAACATTACAAAAAGATTCTTACAGCCAGGAGAAGATGTTGGAGAATATATTGAAGCTGGTCTGCCACAACATAATCACAGTGGAACAACGTCTAGCAATGGTGCTCACACACACAAGGTTTCTTATACAGGATCAAATTATGATGATGGCGACCCTGGTTCATTAATTATAACGGCAGCTGGAGGTTCTAATGGGACTCGGACGTTGACAGCAGCTAGTGCTGGTGCTCATACACATACTATGACAACAGGAAATGCGTCAAATGGGATTTATGGAAAGTCAACAACTGTTCAACCACCATCTCAAATCGTTCATATCTGCATCAAATACAAGTAAAAAATAATGAAAATAATTAATTTAATCACAAATGAAGTCAACCAAAATGGTTATAATTTCAATCTTTTAACTAAAAACAAAATAGGATTTTTATACACAGCCCCAGTCAATATCGTTCCAGAGGACTGCTTAGCTTGTGATGGCTATGTTTTAAAAATCGAAGATTATAAAAAACTTTATGCTGTAATAGGAACAACATTTAATACTGGCGATGAAACTGAGGATGAATTTAGAATCCCTGATTACAACATAACAAAAAGATTGTTACAACCGGGAAATGATGTGGGTATAAAAGTAGCAGCAGGATTGCCGAATATAACAGGTGGAAATACAATTGTAAGCCCATATCAGTCTAATACATATGGTGCATTTGCCAAAACTTCCGGTAGTCAGAATATTCATGGTGGTGGTGAATGGTATAGCATATCAAATTTTGATGCTTCACGTTCATCCTTAATATATGGCTCTTCAACAACGGTTCAGCCACCATCTCAAATAGTTCACATTTGCATTAAATATAAATAAAAATTATGGGAATCAAGAATTTAACAACAAATCAATTGAATCAAAATGGATATTCTACAAATACTCAAACACGAGAAAAGATAGGAGCTTTATACACATTTCCTATTGATTACACTCCGAGCGACTGTCTTTCTTGTGAAGGTTTTGTCTTAAAAATTGCTGATTATAAACAACTCTACTCAATTATTGGGAAAAAATTTAACAAAGGAACTGAACAGGAAGATGAATTTAGAATCCCTGATTACAACATAACAAAAAGATTTTTACAACCAGGAACAACTGTTGGAAATTTAGTTGAAGCAGGTATTCCTGACCATACACACACAGTCACAGCCCTATACTGGGATGCAAACGGAATAGTTGAAGAAGGACGTGGAAATCCTGATTATGGACATCAATTAAAGTTAACAACAAGCAAGGCTTCTGCAAGTAATGCTGTTTATGGGAAATCAACAACAGTTCAACCTCCATCACAAATAGTTCATATCTGTATCAAATACATTTGAGGTACTAATGGGAATTGTTTCACTTAAAACAAATCAATTAAATCAAAACCAATATAATCGGAATTTACTCACTCCAGAATTTATAGGGTCATTAGTAATTTATCCAATTGATTATACACATCATAATTGTTTGCCTTGTGATGGTTATATTCTTAAAAAATCTGATTACTCTCTACTATATTCTGTAATTGGAAGTAAATTCAACAAAGGCGGAGAGAAATCTGATGAATTCAGAATCCCTGATTACAATATTACAAAAAGATTTTTACAACCGGGAGAAAATGTTGGAGCTTTAATTGAAGCTGGCTTACCAACTCATACTCATACAATAACAATGAATAGGACTGATAAATCAGGAAATGATACTGATTGCGTTTGGTCATATGGAGAGAATCGAAATGGAGCAGCTAAAGTTACATCCTCAGCTCCAAATAATACGATTTATGGAAAATCAACAACCGTTCAACCCCCATCACAAGTAGTTCATATCTGCATTCGTTATAAATAAGGAGAAAAAATGACATCATTATCAAAAATTTGTTTGCACTGGACCGCAGGTGCTAATACCCCTTGTGACATTGATTTAAAAGCATACCACTGTTGTGTAGATAAAAATGGGAAGATTTTTGCAGGCACACATAGACCTGAAGATAATCTAAATTGCTATGACGGCAATTATGCAATGCACTGTGGTGGTGGAAATACAGGTTGTATTGGTTTATCGGTATGTGGAATGGCAGGTTTTACATCAGATAAAAAACAAACAAAATACCCCTTAACACAAAAACAGATTGAAGCACTGTGCTGCTTAACAGCTTATTTGACTGTCAAATATGGGATTTTAATATCCGAAAAATCAGTATTTACACATTATGAATTTGACCAAAGGCGTGCAAAACAAAAACGTGAAGGCAAAATAGACATTACTTATCTTCATTATTTGCCTCACTTGTCAGCAGATAGTGTCGGGAAGTACCTTAGACAAAAAATATCTTGGTATAGAGACAAGATAAAAGCCAACAAATACAAGTTCATTAAGAAAGGAGATTACTATGAGTTTATTCTCGTGGCTTAAAGATTGGAAAGTTTTGAATGAGCTATGGGACGTTATTGAGCCATTTATCATCAATTTGGCAGAAAAGAATGTCCCAAAGTATGTCACAAAACTATATGAGAACCTTGCTAAGGTTGCTCAGCCTGCAATAGACAGCTTGTATAAGTTAAAGGAGAAAATTAAAACTTCTCCGAATGCATTGGACGATTATTGTTTTAATCAAGGAGTTAATGCAATAGAATCCTTTGCCAAACATCTTCTAGAAGCTGTTGAGAAGTTGAGAGCTTAATGCTTGGACTATCAGCAATAATTAAATCTTTTCTTGACTGTATTTCGCAAATTGCGAAATATGGTCAGGTAAAGATTGAAAATCAAGAAACAACAACAATCATAGAAGATAAAGAAAACTTAGAAAAAGCCGGAAATATTGCAGAACAAATTATTGAAATAGCACAAAAATATAAATCCTCTATGTCTAAGAGGGATCAAAGAAAATTAAAATCGTTAATTAAAAAATTTAATAAGGTAGATTAGTTATGTCTTGGAGAAATTTATTAAACGTACAAAATGTTGAAAAAGGTTTCTTTTCCTCCTCTAATTCCTATGGCATACCTGATATAAACAAGGATGAGTTCGAAGTTAAAGAACTCATCCCATATCGGGTAGATTCTAACAGAAATGGCACAGCCCACTTCTTTTTAGATGATTATAGGTTTGAAAGATGTTGGAAAAACGCTGATTCTCAAATTAAAGAATTAAAAAAATATGATGGAGTCTTATCCCCAGACTTTTCTATGTACACAAACTATCCTGAAGCGTTCCAAATTTGGCAGGTTTACAGGAATCGTTGGTGTGCTCGTTACTGGCAAATGCTTGGAATTAAGGTTATTCCATCAATTAGTTGGTCAGATGAATCCAGTTATAAATATGCATTTTTAGGTGTTCCAAAGGGCTCAATCGTTGCAGTGGGTACTGTTGGAGTACTTAATTCAGAAGATGCTAAAAGACTGTTCTTGCAAGGTTTTAAAGAAATGATAAAACAACTTGAACCAAAGCAGATTTTGATTTATGGAAACAAACTGACCGAACTTGAGGGGTATAAAAACCTCAAGTGGTTTGAACCATACATGAATAAATTTGAAAAGAAAGGTAGGTAAAAATGGGAGGACGTGGTTCAGGAGGCGGAAAAGGTGGAGGAGGTGCTGCTTCAAAAGCCCCTAAAAATATTGGAGAAGGTATTACCGATAAAAACGAACTTATAAGGTTGTATAACAGTATTTCAGGGAATCCTGCTTATAGTATAGACCAACGAGTTCGAGAGATGGAAGCAATAAGAAAACGAATAGATGAACTTGATGCTAAAAAAGCCGCAGATTTAAAACAAAAACGTCTTGATGCTCTTGCTAAAGCTCGTGCTAAACGTGCAGAAAATCTAAAAAATGGTGTAAAACCTGAAAAGAAACCAAGAACACCAAAAGTCAAAATGTCTATGGACAGCACAGTTTCTAATTTAAAAGATGAATTAATAAGTAAAGTTTCAACTGATGGATACATTAGACGTAGCGACTTTAGGGTTGAAGATTACGGAGACTTTATAAACGTATCGGTTCGCAGCCTAGGAAAATGGAAAAATCCTTCTGATGCAAGAGGAGAGGAAGATTATGATTGGCAAGTCCTGCACAAATCAAGTCGTGCTCAAATCGATAAAGTAGTTAATCGATTAGCCAAAAAATCAGGAAGGAAACTTTCTTGGTCGCAAGAAGAGAAGAACTGGATTGGTGTGGATATTCCGAAAATGAAAGGAGATTAATATATGGGAGGACGTGGCTCAGGCGGTAGCAGAGGCGGAGGCGGAGCAAGTAAATCAATTAATGCTAAAACTGAGAACGAATTAAATTACTTGTTAAATAAATCATATAAATACGATGATGATGCCTACGAATTCTCAAGAAGAGCTGCCTCTGAACAAGCTATTGCGAGAAAGTATAAACAAGCCGGTAAAAAAGAATTGGCGGAAAAATATACACAATACGCAAAAGAGGCACAGGCAAAAGCCGATGAAGCAAAAGCACAGTCTAAAAAATTTAAAACAGAAGCTTCAAAGTTAGCAAGTAAAAAAGTACAAGATATTCCAAGGACATACCAATACAAGGGTGAAAATGGTGTAAGAACCGTATATAAGAGCCCTCAAAATGCAAGAAAAGCCTACGATCAAGCAAGAGAGAATTTGGTTAGTACAGCATATAGAGACCACCCAAGTATAGTAAAATCTCCAAAAGGTGGATATAGTGTTGTTCCACATGGAATAGCGAAATTAAATAACTTAAAAGAAATCAGCCCATATAGTATTGATATGAGCGATTCTTAATTGTGTCTAAATGATACGGAATTGGAAGAAACGACTTCCAATTCCGTGTATTCGAGTGATTAATGTGATTGTAGTTATAAAAGGAGGTCAATATGACAGAAACAATCACAGCACAAGAAGTTTTAAAAAGCAGACAAAACTTCAGCAATTACATTGAAAAGCACAAAGACAAAGTAATTGAAGAATTACTTAAGGATTATCCAAATCGAGGCTTACACATTATTTGTCCTCAATTAACACAAAATGCAGATGGCTTAATGGAAGCAGTAAGTGAATTAAGAGGAAATCAAAAAGCCTATATATTTTGGTTTATAGTAAACGAAAAAGAAGACTTAATTAATATTGCTAAAACATTAAATC
>OERG01000135.1_pt1 | contig 17598 bp, 11 predicted proteins | sample 1539951 | NCBI WGS metagenome assembly OERG01 (sample SAMEA3891870, study PRJEB23780) | metagenome | biome: terrestrial biome; feature: animal house; material: Caecal content | place: Italy | collected 2015-05-05
ATCTGTTGGAGATAAAGTTGAAGACCGATTGATCTCTAGATGATAATATTTTGAAGTTGTTAAAGGTATAATAGAAAGATAATTAACAGTAAAATAAGAACTGTCCATCGTGAAAAATATTAGTCTAACATAAAGTAAAAGCAATGGACAAACTGAACTTAACTTGTCAAAGAGTATGCCGGTATAGAAAAAACAGCGGAGCAAGCCAAAAAGATGAATAACAGATGAAACAGTGGCAGGGCCTTCGGTTGAAGTCCCTGCCGCTGTTTGTATGAATTTCAGAAATGCCAGAGAAAAATCAGATTAAGCGCTCCGGTCATCAACATTGGAGGCAATGACTTCTTTGAACTGGTAGAAGCTGCCTTTCCGGCTGTACTGACCTTTTGGTGCAGCTGTTTTGACGTTACATCTTACGGATGGAGGGATTTTGCGGCGATGCCTGGCCGCAGGACTGGCGGAGGACTAGCTGGGCGTGGAGTAGCAAGGTGCTGATGGGCACGCTGTTCAGCAGGCTGGACAAAGCGTAAAATCCGCTTTTGCCCAGCTGGGTGCGGTCCTGCCGGATGGTGGTCAGGGGCGGGGCGGTGTAGTCGCACAGGGGCAGGTCGTCGAAGCCGATGATGCTCAGATCCTGAGGGATGCGCAGCCCAAGCTCCAAGCAGTGAAGCATGACGGTATGGGCCAGCAGGTCGTGACTGCACAGAATGGCGGTCACATTTTGACGCAGCAGGGCAGGGAGATGTTTCTGGAGACACTCGGAAAAATAGTAGTCGCTCCCAGCCAGATGATGGTCATCCGGCAGCCCGTTTTTGCGCAATGCATGGAAAAAGGCCAGGTACCGCTGCTGGTTCACATAGGAGCCGAGACCGCCGCTCAGGTAGCCGATCTTCCGATGGCCCAGCTGTTTCAAATAAGCCACAGCCAGGTCCATCCCTTCATTGTTGTCCACACCTACATAGCAGCTGGTGGGGTTGGCAGGGACGTGGTTGTCCAGCAGAACCGCCGGGGTCCGGCTGATTTGCAGCTGGTGCAGCCAGGTGTCGGACAAGGTCAGCCCCAGGAAGAAGGCCCCGACGTAATTGTTTTGCAGCATATACTCGTCGTAAGGGACAGCCTTCTGGGTGGCCTCGTCCAGATCCACAATCTGCACCACAAAGCCGGCGGGTTCCGCCGCCCGCCGGAACCCGGCAATGATGTCGTGGCCAAAATCGGTCGGCTCGGCATAGGCCATGTTCTCGATGAAAAGGCAGAGCTGCTTGGCGCCCTTTTTGTGGAGGGAACGGGAGTAGCCCAGATCCACGGCGGTTTCCAGAACGGCTTTTCGCAATGTTTCGCTCACGTCGGGGGCACCGTTCAAAGCCTTGGAAACTGTGCCCTTGGAGATATTCAGCTTGTTTGCAATGTCCTCGATTCTGGCCATAAGTCCCCCTGGTTTGGTTGGCAAAAGAAAGATGTGCGGCTGATTGCCCTTATTATAGCCTCTAGCACAGAGAAAATCAATTCTCATCCCTTTGCACATACACGCCACAGCTTGTTTCGTAAAGTTTTGAAACCGCCATGTGCAAAGCGCCAAAAACAAGCTTTGAAGATTGTGCATATGGCAGAAATTGAGAAGATACGCTAAAAAAGCTTGACGAACGCCATGGGGCGTCGTATAGTAAAGCCACCGAAACTTTACGAAAAAACAGAAGGAGGACGAAACATGCGGAAAAAATTGTTGCGAATGCTGACGGTGCTGCTGGCCCTGGCCCTGGTTTTGACGGGCTGCAGCAGCACCCAGAACACCCAGGGCTCAGCAGAAAAAGTCCGTCTGATGGTATGGTCACCCTCAGAGGACCAGTCCAAAGACAGCGGCGAATGGCTCCAGACCTGCTGCGAGCGGTTCGCCCAGATGCACCCCGAATGGGACATCACCTTTGTCTATGGCGTGGCGGACGAGGCCACCGCCGCCAGCACTGTCTCTCAGGACCCCAGTGCCAGCGCGGATGTCTTTCTGTTTGCCAACGACACCCTGACCACCCTGACGGATGCCGGGGCCCTGGCCAAGATCGGAGGCAAGTATGCCGACGAGATTCTGGCCACCAACAGCGCGGCCCTGACCGATTCCCTGACCCTGGACGATTACCTCTACGGCGTGCCCTTCACCACCAACACCTGGTTCATGTACTATGACAAGAGCGTCTTTTCGGAGGAGGACGTCAAGAACCTGGACACCATGCTGGAAAAGGGCGTGGTCAGCTTCCCCTTCACCAACTCCTGGTACCTGCCGGCCTTCTATTTTGGCAACGGGTGCACCCTTTTCGGCGACGGCACCCAGGAAGAGCTGGGGGCGGACTTTGGCGGTGAAAACGCAGTGGAAGTCACCAACTACCTGATCGACCTGTACAACAATCCCAACTTTGTGGTGGATGCAGACGGCTCGGGCATGGCCGGCCTGCGGGACGGCAGCATCAACGCCATCTTCACCGGCTCCTGGGATGCAGCCTCCATCCAGGGGATCCTGGGGGACAACATGGGCGTCGCGGCCCTGCCCACCTACACCCTTAACGGGGAGCAAAAACAGATGTACGCCTACGCCGGCAGCAAAGCCATCGGCGTCAATTCCCACAGCGAGTACATGGTGCAGGCCATCCAGCTGGCCATCTACCTGGGCTCTGCAGAGGCCCAGCAGCTCCACTATGAACTGCGGAACGTGATCCCCTGCAACACCGAACTGCTGGCCGACCCGGCCATTGCCGGCGACGAGCTGGTGGCGGCCCAGAACAACACCTTTGACTCCACCTCGGTGCTCCAGCCCTTTGTGGCATCCATGAACAACTGCTGGACCCCTGTGGAGAACCTGGGCAAGGGCATCCGCAACGGGACCATCACCCATGAAAACGCCGCCGAGCAGACCGCTGCCATGAACGACGCCATGAACAGCGACGGCATCTCGTAAGAAAGGGAGGAACCAAGAATGAACGCGACAAGCGCATTGAAACTGCGCCGGGCCTGGCAGACCGAAAATGCCTGCACCTGCATGGGCGCACTGAAAAACGGCGGCACGGCCACCCGGCTTTCGGCCCTGGTGATGGGCCTGGGCAACATGGTCCACGGCCAGGTGGCCAAGGGCCTGCTGTTCCTGGCTGCTGAGATTGCCTACCTGGTGTTTATGTTTACCAATGGCTTTCACAATCTGGCCATGCTGGTGAGCCTGGGCAGCGTGGAGCAGCAGGAATATTGGAACGAAGAACTGCAAATTTTTGAGTACACCCAGGGCGACCAGTCCATCCTGCTGCTGCTGTACGGCCTGGCCACCCTGCTGCTCACCGGCGTCATGTTCTGGATCTGGCGGGGCACCCTCAAGAGCGCCTACCACGCCGAGTGCCAGGCCAAAGCCGGCAAGCATGTCAACACCTTCACCGAGGACCTGAAGGAGCTGCTGGATTCCAACCTCTACCGCCTCCTGATGACCCCCTCCATGTTCTTCATCACAGCCCTGACCATCCTGCCCCTGATCTTCATGATCTGCATGGCCTTCACCAACTACAGCAAGATCGACAACCATCTGGTGCTGTTCGATTGGGTGGGGCTGGAAAACTTCCGTACCCTGTTTGATTCCAACTCGGTGCTGGGTTCCACCTTCTGGCGGGTGCTGGGCTGGACCCTGGTCTGGGCCTTCTTTGCCACCTTCACCAACTACTTCGCCGGGATGATCCTCGCCGTGGTCATCAACCGCAAACAGACCAAATGGAAGGGCTTCTGGCGTTTCTGCTTTGTGCTGCCCTGCGCGGTGCCCATGTTCGTATCATTGCTGATTATGCGCACCATGCTCCAGCCCGAGGGCGCGGTCAACGTGCTGCTGCGGCAGCTGGGCTTCCTCGCCGACGGCGCCAGCCTGCCTTTCTTCACCGACCCCACCTGGGCCCGGGTCACCGTCATCCTCATCAACATCTGGGTGGGCGTGCCTTATACGCTGCTCCAGCTCACCGGCGTGCTCCAGAACATCCCCACCGACCTCTACGAGGCTGCCACGGTGGACGGCGCCAACTCGGTCCAGACCTTCTTCAAGATCACCCTGCCCTATATGTTCTACGTCACCACGCCCTATCTGATCGCCACTTTTACCGGCAACGTCAATAACTTCAACGTCATCTATCTGCTGTCGGGCGGCGACCCCGTCACCGACCTGGCCTCCACCGCCGGCAGCACTGACCTGCTGGTCACCTGGCTGTACAAGCTGACCATCGACAAGCAGTATTACAACGTGGGCGCCGTGGTGGGCATCCTGACCTTCATCATCCTGGCCGTGGGTTCTCTGCTGACCTACCGCCGCAGCAAATCCTACCGCGAAGAAGGAGGCTTCTGATTATGAGCAGCGAAAAGAAAACCAGCGCCAAGCGGATCCAAACCCGCACCAATATCCTTGTCCACCTCATCCTGGCCATCCTGGCAGTGATCTGGCTGTTCCCGGTGGTGTGGGTGGTTCTCACCAGTTTCCGGGCCGAAAAGGGCAGCTACGTCTCCAGCTTCCTGCCCAAGTCTTTCACCTTAGACAACTACATCAAGCTGTTCACCGACACCAGCATCCTCAACTTCCCCCAGATGTTCCTGAACACCCTGTTCATCGCCATTTGTTCCTGCGTGCTGTCCGCCTTCTTCCTGCTGTCGGCCTCCTACTGCCTGTCCCGGCTGCGGTTCAAGCTGCGCAAGCCCTACATGAACATGGCCATGATCCTGGGTTTGTTCCCCGGTTTTATGTCCATGGTGGCCGTCTATTTCATCCTCAAGGCGGTGGGCCTCACCGAGGGCAACAACGTCCGCTTTGCCCTGATTCTCTGCTATTCGGGCGGCGCGGCCCTGGGCTTCCAGATCACCAAGGGCTTCTTTGACACCATCCCCATGGCCCTGGACGAGGCCGCCCTGCTGGACGGCTGCACCCGCTGGCAGATCTTCACCAAGATCACCCTGCCTTTGTCCAAGCCCATCGTCATCTACACCATCCTGACCTCCTTCATCGGCCCCTGGGTGGACTTCATTTTCGCCAAGGTGATCTGCCGGGCAAACTCTGACCAGTACACGGTGGCCATCGGCCTGTGGCGGATGCTGGAAAAGGAATACATCGACAACTGGTACACCAGCTTTGCGGCGGGTGCAGTGCTGATCTCGATCCCCATTGCCATCCTGTTCCTGAAACTCCAGAAATACTACGTCAACGGCATGGCCGGCGCCGTCAAGGGCTGATTCATTTGCAATAGAAGGGTGGGGTTCCAAGATGGAAAACCAGAATGCAATCTTCAACAGCGCCGGCTTCCGGCGAAAGTTTCACTATGCAGGCAATGACCTGGGGGCCCGGCTGACGGAGGAGGGCACCGAGTTTCGGCTCTGGGCCCCCACCGCCGAGGCGGTGCAGCTGCGGCTGTACGCCTCGGGCCATACAGGGGAGCCCTGGCAGACCCTGCCCCTGACGAGGCAGGACAAAGGCGTGTGGTTTGCCCGGGTGGACCGGCCTCTCCACGGCACCTATTATGATTACCAGGTGACCGTGGATGGCATTACCCAAACCACCGCCGACCCCTACGCCCGGGCCTGCGGCCTCAACGGGAACCGCAGCATGGTGGTGGACCTGCAGGCCACCGACCCCGAAGGCTGGCAGGAAGACAAGGCCCCCGCCCGCCAGGCGGAGGACATCATCTACGAAGTCCATGTGCGGGAATTTTCCTGGGACGAGAGCGGCGGGTTCCCGGCGGCGTACCGGGGCAAGTACAAGGCCTTCACCTGCCCGGACACCACCCTTTACGGCCGGGGCGAACAGCCCACCGGCCTGGCCTACCTGCGGCGGCTGGGGGTCAACTACATCCAGCTGATGCCGGTGTTTGACTACGGCTCGGTGGACGAGGCTGCGCCGGAGGATTCCTTCAACTGGGGCTACGACCCGGTGAACTACAACGTGCCGGAAGGGTCCTACTCCCTGGACCCCGCCGACGGGGCCCTGCGGATTCGGGAGCTGAAGGAGGCGATCCAGTCCCTCCACCGGCAGGGATTCCGGGTGATTATGGATGTGGTCTACAACCACACCTATCACCGGGATTCCTGGCTGGAGCGGACGGTGCCCGGCTACTATTACCGCCACTGGCCCGACGGCAGCTGGTCGGACGGCTCCCAGTGCGGCAACGACCTGGCCGGCGAGCGGTCGATGTGCACCGCCTACATCCTGGATTCAGTCCTCTACTGGGCCGAGGAATACCATATGGACGGCTTCCGGTTCGACCTGATGGGCCTGCTGGATTGCGATCTGATGGAGCAGATCCGCAAAGCCCTGGACCAGCGGTACGGCCGGGGCGAAAAACTGGTGTTTGGAGAGCCCTGGGCCGCCGGGCCCACCGCCTGCAAGCGGGGGACCCGGCTGGCCAGCAAGAAGAACCTGACCTCCATGGACCCGGAGATCGGTGCCTTCTGCGACGGAGTCCGGGACGCTGTCAAGGGAAGTGTCCAGCATCGGGAGAGCAAGGGCTTTGTCAACGGCGGCGCGGGCAAAGAAAACCAGATTCTGGCCAGCGCGGCGGCCTGGTGCCCGGGGGACCGCCGGTTCCACGCCGCGGCGCCCTCCCAGGTCATCACGTATCTGTCCTGCCATGACGACCTAACCCTCTGGGACAAGCTGGTGATGACCCTGGACCCCGCAAAGCAGTACGACGCCCGCACCCCCCGGGTGCTGCGGGCCAACCGACTGGCGGCGGCCATCGCCATGACCTGCCAGGGGCGGCTGTTCCTGCTGGGGGGCGAGGAGTTTGGCCGCACCAAACAGGGCCGCAGCGACACCCACAAAGACCCCATCCAGCTCAACCGGCTGGACTGGCAGCGGGCCTGGGCCAACCAGGATCTGGTGGACTATTACCGGGGCCTGATGGCACTGCGCAAGCAGCTGCCGGCCCTGTGCGACAAGAGCCCCCGGTCGGCAGAGCGGATTTTGCAGACCGGCACCCCCTTTGCCCGGTGCGTCACCCTGCGGGTGGACAATGCCGGCAGCCGGTGGGGGAAGTTGTACCTGGTGTACAACGCCTCGGGCCGGGCCCATACCATCGACCCTGACGGGGAAGACTGGGAGGTGCTGGCCGACGGAGAGAGCAGCTTTGTCTGGCAGAACCCCCGCAGGGGCCGGAGTTTTTGGGTGCAGCCTGGCACAGCCCTGATTTTGGGCAAACCATCCCAGATATAAAGGAAGCGACAAACAATGCGTTTTATCTTTGGAAAACAGGACTTTGCCGACGGGGTGCGGGGGCAGGAACACTGCTTCCTGTTGACCAACGGCTTGGGAGGCTTTTGCTCCCAGAATCTGATAGGCGGCGCCAGCCGCAACGACCACGCGGTGCTGATGGCCTGCCTGCGGGCCCCCAATGTACGGTGGAACATGGTTCACCGTCTGGAGGAGCGGCTGGCCTTTGACCCGGGCGGGGAGGAAATCTTTCTTTCCAGCCAGGAATTTGCCGGCACCGCCGCCGAGGAGGGGTGGAAAAGCCTCTCTTTGGTGGAGGTGGAGGGCCTGCCCCGCTGGGTGTGGCAGCACGGCGGCGTCCAGGTGGAAAAGCAGATGGCCATGGACTGGGAACAGAACACCGTGGCCCTCCGCTACACCCTCACCAACGCCGCAGCCGCCCCCTGCACCCTGACGGTGAAGCCCTGGATGCAGTTTGTCCCCAAGGGGAAAAAGCTCCCCGAGGGCCAGACTTTCCGGCTGGAAGGGAACACCGTCCACGCCGCAGGGATGGCGCTGCACATTTTTACCAACGGGGCGCTGACCCCCGCCGCGCTGGAATACCAGACCCTTTCTTATCGCTACGACGCCTGCGATGGCCGCCCCGAGACGGGCCGGGCCGCTGCCAACCACACCATTGCCCGGCGGGCGGAGCCGGGGCAGACAGAGGTGCTGGAAATCGTCTTTTCCCTGGAGGATAACCCGCCTTCGGCCTCCGAAATTTTGCACAGCGCCGCGGCCCGCTGGCAGGCCTGGCAGGGGCAGGGGGGCTTTTGCAGCCCTGCCGCCCGTCAGCTGGCGGGGGCCAGCGCGGCCTTCCTGGCCCGGCGGGCATCCACCGGGGGCAAAACCATTCTGGCGGGCTACCCCTTCTTTGAGGACTGGGGCCGGGATACCATGATCGCCCTGCCCGGCTGCGCCCTGGCCACCGGCCGGTTTGCAGAGGCCAAAAGCATCCTGAACACCTTCCTGCAATACGAGCAGGATGGCCTGATGCCCAACCTGTTCCCCGAGGGCAGGAGCGCCCCCATGTACAACACGGTGGACGCCGCCCTGCTGTGGATCAACGATGTCTGGCTCTACGCCCAGTACACCGGGGACATGGACTGGGTGCGGCAGGCATGGCCGGTGATGGAGCGGATTGTCTCATCCTACCGCCGGGGCACCCGGTTCGGGATTCATATGGACGCCGATGGCCTGATCGCCGCCGGCCAGGGCCTGGATCAAGTGACCTGGATGGATGTGCGGATCGGGGAGATCCTGCCCACCCCCCGCCACGGCAAGCCGGTGGAGATCAACGCCTACTGGTACAATGCCCTGCGGATTCTGGAACAGCTGGCCCCTCAGGCGGGGCAGGAGGGCGGGGCCTATGGGGCCCTGGCCGACACCGTCCGCTGCAGCTTCCGGGAGAAATTCTGGATGGAGGAGAAGGGGTATCTGCGGGATGTGCTCTCCGGCACCGGCCAGGACGAGCAGATCCGCTGCAACCAGATCTGGGCCCTGTCGATGCCCTTCACCATGCTGGACCCGGCCCAGGAAGCCCGGGTGCTCCAGACCGTCCGGCAGCATCTGTACACCCCGGTGGGGCTGCGGACCCTGTCCCCCCGGGACCCTGCCTTCCACCCCGCCTACGGCGGGCCCCAGAAACAGCGTGACCTGGCCTATCACCAGGGGACGGTCTGGCCCTTCCCCCTGGGGGCCTTCTATCTGGCCTGGCTGAAAGTCAACGGCTACAGCGATGGGGCCAAAGCCCAGGTGGAGGACTGGCTGCTGGCCCTGGAGCCGGCCCTGCGGGAGGGCTGCGTGGGCCAGCTGCCCGAAATTTACGACGGAGAAAACCCCACCGCCTCCCGGGGCTGCTTTGCCCAGGCGTGGAGCGTGGGGGAACTTTTGCGGGTGTATGAGGCGCTGGAACGTCCGGCGCCGGCCTTGTTGAAACAGTGAGGAAACGTACCATGGAACAGAGATTACAGGAGATTCTGAAGGAACAATTCGGCAAAACCCTGGATACCGCAGACAGCCAGGAGGTGTATGTGGCCCTGATGTTCTTCACCAAAGAGCGGATGGCCGCCCTGCCCCAGACCACCGGCAGCCGCAAGCTGTACTATGTGTCGGCGGAGTTTCTGATTGGCAAGCTTTTGAGCAACAACCTCATCAACCTGGGCCTCTTTGAGGAGGCCCGGGATCTGCTGGCCCGCCACGGCCATGAACTGACCGCCATTGAGGAGGTGGAAAACGAACCTTCCCTGGGCAACGGCGGGCTGGGCCGTCTGGCAGCCTGCTTCCTGGATTCCATTGCCACCCTGGGGCTCCAGGGGGACGGCGCCGGGCTGAACTATCACGATGGTCTGTTCTATCAGAAACTGGAAAACCGCAAACAGAAAGAGGAGAAAAACCCCTGGATCACCCCCGAAAGCTGGCTGACCGACACCGGTGTCCGGTTCGCGGTGCCCTTCGGCGGGTTCTCGCTACAGTCGGTGATGTACGACATTGCAGTGCCCGGCTACAATGGCCAGTGCAATGCCCTCCATCTCTTTGATGTGGACACGGTGGATGAATCCCGGATCGGGGAGGGGATTTCCTTTGACAAAACCGATATCCCCCACACCCTAACCCTCTTCCTCTATCCCGATGACAGCGACGAGGCGGGCCGGATGCTGCGGGTCTACCAGCAGTATTTCTTGGTGAGCAGCACCGCCCAGCTGATTCTGAAAGAACTGAAGGAGCGGGGCTATACCCCCGACACCCTCCACCAGCATGTGGTGGTACAGATCAACGACACCCACCCCACCATGATTATCCCCGAGCTGATCCGCCTGCTCACCGGGCAGGGGATGAGCATGGATGACGCGGTGCGGGAGGTCAGCCTGACTTGTGCCTACACCAACCACACCATCCTGGCTGAGGCTCTGGAAAAGTGGCCCATGGACTACCTGCGCCGGGCCGTGCCCCAGCTGGTGCCTATCATCGAGGAGCTGGATCGCCGGGCCAAACAGGTGAGCAGCGACCCCCGGGTGGCCATTCTGGACGACCAGGACCGGGTCCACATGGCCCACATCGACATCCACTACGGTTTCAGCGTCAACGGCGTGGCCGCCCTCCACACCAAAATCCTGGAAGAGTCCGAGCTGCGGCCCTTCTATCGGCTCTACCCGGAGAAATTCAACAACAAGACCAACGGAATTACCTTCCGGCGGTGGCTGCTCCACTGCAACCAGCCCCTGGCAGCTACCATCGAGAGCCTGATCGGGGACGGCTTCAAACGGGACGCCGGCCAGCTGGAACAACTGCTGGCTTATCAGGACGACCCCCAGGTGCTCCAGGCTCTGCGCCGGATTAAAAAGCAGAATAAGGAAGAGTTCTCCCGCTATATCCAGGAGACACAGGGAATTGCTCTGGATACTGATTCGGTGTTTGACGTCCAGGTCAAGCGGCTGCACGAGTACAAGCGCCAGCAGATGAACGCCCTTTACGCCGTTTACAAATACCTGGAAATCAAGGCGGGGCACCGGCCTGTCCGACCCGTCACCATGATCTTCGGTGCCAAGGCAGCCCCCGCCTATACCATCGCCAAGGACATCATCCACCTGATCCTCTGCCTGTCCGACCTCATCGCTGCTGACCCGGAGGTCAGCCCCTGGCTCAGGGTGGTGATGATCGAAAATTACAACGTCACCAAGGCGGCCAAGGTGATCCCCGCCTGCGATATTTCGGAGCAGATCAGCCTGGCCTCCAAGGAGGCTTCCGGCACCAGCAATATGAAGTTCATGCTCAATGGCGCAGTGACCCTGGGCACCCGGGACGGCGCCAATGTGGAGATCGCCCAGCTGGTGGGGGAGGACAACATCTACTGCTTCGGCAAGAGCTCGGAGGAAGTTATCCGCCTCTACGCTGAAAACGGATACCACCCGGCAGACCTTTACGACGCCGACCCCGAGATTGCCCGGCTGGTGGATTTCATTGTGGACAAAAAGATGCTGCGCCTGGGCGACGTGGACTGCCTGTGCCGGCTGTACAAGGAGTTGATCTCCAAAGACTGGTTCATGACTCTGCTGGACCTCAAGGAGTACATCGCAACCAAGGAGCGAGTACTGGCCGACTACGAGGACGAGCTGGCCTGGAGCCGGAAGGCCCTGGTCAACATCGCCAAGTCCGGGTTCTTCTCCTCCGATCGGACCATCGCCCAGTACAACCGGGACATCTGGCATCTGTGAGGTGAAGAAAATGAAAGAAACAGGTATTTTGCTGGCGGTGTCTTCTCTGCCCCTACGGGGTGGGGGATCTGGGGCCGTCGGCAGCCCAGTGGCTGGAACTGCTGCACCAGAGCAGGGTGACCATCTGGCAGATTCTGCCGTTGAACCCCACCGGGTACGGCAATTCCCCTTATCAGCCCTATTCCTCCTGTGCGGGGGATGAGATGTATCTGAGCCTGGAGCAGCTGGCCCGGCAGGGCCTTCTGCCCGAAACGCCGGCACCCTTTGACCTGCCGGCGGGCCGGACCGATTACCAAGCGGTCCGCGCCTTGAAAGAACCGCTGCTGCGGGCTGCCTTCCGGGCCTTTGAGCCGGACGAAGATTATCAGAATTTTGCGGCCCAGGAATGGGTGCAGGCCTATGGGGTGTTCCGGGCCTTCAAGAAGGCCAACAGCAGCCGCTGCTGGCTGGAATGGCCGGAATGGCAGCGCAGCTGGCCCGAGACCCATCAGGGAGATCTAAGCCCCTACCAGGAGGAGATCGACTACCACCTGTTTTTGCAGTATCAGTTTTACTGCCAGTGGCAGGCGGTTCGGGCCTGTGCAAAGGAAAAAGGCATCCGCATCATGGGGGACGTGCCCTTCTATGTGGGAATCGACTCGGTGGACGTCTGGGCCGGCAAGAAAAACTTCCTGCTGGACGAGGCCGGACGGCCTACCTATATTGCAGGCGTCCCGCCGGATTACTTCAGCGCTGTGGGCCAGCGGTGGGGCAACCCCATTTACGACTGGGACTACCTGGAACAGAACCGCTTCGACTTCTGGGTCAAGCGGATCGGCTATAACCAGAAGCTGTTTGACATCATCCGCATCGACCATTTCCGGGCCTTTGACACCTACTGGAAGATTCCCGCCTCTTGTCCCACAGCTGTGGAAGGGGCCTGGATCGAGGCGCCGGGGTACGCGGTATTGGATACCCTCTACCGGGAAATCCCCGGCCTTGCCCTGGTGGCGGAGGACCTGGGGGATTTGCGCCCCGAGGTGCTGACCCTGCGGGACCATTACCACCTGAAAGGAATGCGGGTGCTGCAGTTTGACCTGGTGCCCCGGGGCAAACGGTTTGGGGACACCGGCCCCCAGGGGGAAAACCTGATCTGCTACGCCGGCACCCACGACAACGCCACCACTGAGGAATGGTATCAATCCATGACAGCAGCCTCTCGCCGCAAGCTGCGGCGTTGGCTGCGGCAGAAAGGGTACAACAGCGGGACGGTGGTCCAGCGGGTCATCCGATATGGGCTGGACTGCCCCGCCCAGTGGTGTATCCTGACGGCCCAGGACCTGCTGGGCCTGGGGGCCGCAGGGCGGATGAACACCCCCGGCACTCTAGGTTCCCCCAACTGGGAATGGCGGCTGGCCGGGCTGGACCCCCTGGCCAGGGCGCTGAAACAGTGGGAGCCGGTCATCCGGTATCGGGGGGAATAAAAATGAATTTTGCCGCTGTTTTTCACCGGGCCCAGGCGCCCTGGAGCTATGCCATGGACCCGGACCGGCTGATGCTGCGCCTGCAGACCGGCCCCGAGGTGGAGCGGGTGTTCCTGCACTGGGGGGACCCCTTTGAAGCGGGGATTCTGGGAGGCGCCGAGACATGGCACGGCCAGCGCCAGGAGCTTGCCGCTCCCCTGCGGATGGAACATACCCTCTGGTGGAGCGCAGTGCTCCGCCCGCCCTACAAGCGATGCCGCTACCACTTCGAGCTCCACTGCAGCGGGGAGGTCTGGCTCTACGGGGAGGACGGTTTCTGCACCCCGCAGCAGCAGGACGGCGTCCGCCCGGCGGGGTTCTACCAGCCTTGGATGAACCCCGCCGATATCCCGTCCCCGCCCCGGTGGGTGCGGGATACCGTCTGGTATCAGATTTTCCCTGACCGATTTTGCCGCAGTGCCGCCAGCCCCAACCATACGCCGTGGCGCAGCGGCCCGGTAACCAACCAGGAGCGGTTCGGCGGCGACCTGGCCGGTATCTGCGAAAAGATGGATTACCTGGCAGAGCTGGGTATCAACGGCATCTATCTGAACCCTATCTTTGCGGCGGACTCGGTGCACAGGTACGACACCCGGGACTACACCCTGGTGGACCCGGACCTGGGCACCAATGCAGATTTGAAGCGCCTGGTGGAACAGGCCCGCCGGCGAGGCATCCGGGTGATGCTGGACGTGGTGTTCAACCACTGCGGCCCCCGCTTTGCCCCCTGGCTGGACGTGGTGAAAAAAGGTCCGGCCTCCCGCTGGTGGAACTGGTTTATGGTCCACCGCTGGCCCCTGGACGGGTCGTCGGGCAGCACCCGGGACGGGCGGTATGATTCCTTTGCCTTTGCAGCCGGCATGCCCAAGCTCAACACCAACAATCCTGAAGTTATTGACTGGATGGGACGGCTATGCGAGGGCTGGGTGAAGGAATACGGGGTGGATGCCCTCCGCTTTGACGTAGGCAACGAGGTCTCCCACCGGATGCTGAAGGAAGTCCGCCGCCGGGTGCGGGCCGCCCGGCCCGACGTCTACCTGCTGGGGGAGATCTGGCACGACGCCTCCCCCTGGCTGGAGGGGGACGAGTACGACGCCGTGATGAACTACCCGCTGCAGCAGGCGGTGAAGGGATTCTTTGCCGATCCGGCCCAGCCGGCCCGGGAACTGCGGTTCCGGCTGCTCCGCTGCCTGGGGATGTACCGCCGCCAGACGGCGGAGGTGCTGTTCAACCTGATGGATTCCCACGACACCGACCGCCTGTTCACCCGCTCGGGCAGCGAGGACGCCTTCTTCCAGCAGCTGGCCCTTTTGTTCACCCTGCCGGGCAGCCCCTGCATCTATTACGGCACCGAAGCGGCGCTGCCCGGGGGCCACGACCCCGACTGCCGCCGCTGTATGCCCTGGGACCAGCTGGATACCCCCCAAAACCAGGAGCGGGCCCGCCAGCTGCGCCGCCTGATCCGGCTGCGCCGCACGGTGACGGACCTGCGGGACAGTGAACTGGAATTTGTGCAGGCCGGCGCCGGGGACCGGCTGGTATGGTACCGCCGGGGCCGGTTGGAAGTGGTGCTGAATGCGGACACCCGGCCATGGACGCTGCCCCGGGGCGGGGCAGTGCTGTTTGCGCGGAACCTGGCCGGGGAGATTCTGGCTCCAGGCGGGGTCTGTATCCGGCAGGCCGCAGCATCCAGGGAAAAGGAGAACTTCTATGCAGAACATTGATACCCTCTTTTTTGATTTGTACGGGACCCTGATCCGCATTCACACCGACGAGGAGGACCTGAACCGGGTCTGGAAGCCCCTGTGCTACCTCTATGGATACCACGGGGCGGCCTATACCCCCGAAAGCCTCCGGGAGGCATACCGCCAGGAGATCACCCGGCGGGAAGCCAATGCCAAAGAGACCGGCTCCTATCAGCTGCCTGAAATCCAGCTGGAAGGGGTCTTTGGGGCCTTGTTCGCCCAAAAAGGGGTGAAGCGAGTTTCCCGCCAGACTTTGGCCCAGGTGGGGATGATGCTACGGGCCTGCTCCACCGATGTGTCGGAACTGTACCCCGGGGCCGTCGAAATGCTGAAAACTTTTCGGGCCGCAGGCAAACAGGTTTTCCTGCTGTCCAACGCCCAGCGGCTTTTCACCGAGCCGGAGATGAAGCGGCTGGGGCTGTGGAAATGCTTTGACAAAATCTTTATTTCTTCGGACTGGGGGGTCAAAAAGCCGGACCCGGCCTATTTCCAGCTGGCGCTGGATGCCGCGGGCACCCCGCCGGAACGCTGCCTGATGACAGGCAACAGCCCCCAGGACGACATGGAGCCGGCCCGCCGGCTGGGACTCCGCACCTGTTTCCTGGACACAGACCAGGTGAAAGACCGCCCGGCTTGCGACCTGTACTGTGATGGGGCGGACTACGCCACCCTGCTGCACGCAGTTCTGGGCTGAAAAAGCCCCTGTACAAGGAGGAACAACCATGCTGGACAAAACCAAAAAGGACTGGTGGAAATCCGCCGTCGTCTATCAGATTTACCCCAAGAGCTTTCAGGATACCACTGGCAGCGGAGTGGGGGATATCCCCGGCATCATCCGGCGGCTGGATTACCTGCAAACGTTGGGGATTGATGTGATCTGGCTGTCCCCAGTGTGCGCCTCGCCCCAGGTGGACAACGGCTATGACATCTCGGACTATCGGGACATTGACCCCATGTTCGGCACTCTGGCAGATATGCGGCGGCTGATTGCCGAGGCAAAACGCCGGGGGATCGGCATCATGATGGACCTGGTGCTCAACCACACCTCCGACCAGCACCCCTGGTTTGTGCAGGCCCGGCAGGGCCGGGAGAACCCTTACCACGACTACTATGTCTGGCGGGACGGCCAGCCCGGCCGGCTGCCCAACGGGATGCAGGCGGTATTTGGAGGCCCGGCCTGGGAGTGGGTGCCGGAAGTGGGGCAGTATTACTTCCATCAGTTTGCCCCCCAGCAGCCCGACCTGAATTGGGAAAACCCGGCGGTGCGGCGGGAAATCTACGACATGATCCTGTGGTGGATGGACCAGGGGGTGGAGGGCTTCCGGCTGGATGTCATCGACCAGATTGCCAAGGACCCCGACCTGGAAATCACCTGCAACGGCCCCCGGCTGCACGAATTCCTGCGGGAGCTGAGCACCGAGACCTTCCAGAAGGGCTGCCTGGTGACGGTGGGGGAGGCCTGGGGTGCAGATATTCCCCGGGCCCGGCTGTACAGTGCGCCGGACGGCAGCGAGCTGTCCATGGTGTTCCAGTTCGAACAGATGGTGCTGGACCAGCAGCCCGGCAAGGAAAAATGGGACCTGGCGCCCCTGCCCTTTGTAAAGATGAAGCAGAGCTTTGCCCGTTGGCAGCAGGGACTGCATGGCTGCGGCTGGAACAGCCTGTTTCTGAACAATCACGACCTGCCGCGGATTGTCTCCCGGTGGGGCAATGACGGGGCGTACCGGGTGCGCTCGGCCAAACTGCTGGCCATCATGCTCCACGGCATGCAGGGAACACCCTACATCTACCAGGGAGAAGAGCTGGGGATGACCAACATCCAGCTGCCCATCGAACAGTACCAGGACCTGGAGATCCGCAACTTTTACCAAAAGCGCCGGGCCGAGGGCTGCCCGGAGGAGGAGATTCTCCGTTCCATCTACGCCAAGGGCCGCGACAATGCCCGTACCCCCATGCAGTGGAACGCCGGACCGGGTGCCGGTTTTACCACCGGCACCCCCTGGTTACCCGTCAACCCCAATTACCGGGAGATCAATGCACAGGCTGAGATGGCAGATCCGGACTCGGTCTTTGCCTGTTACCAGAAGCTGATTGCTCTGCGCAAGCGCTACCCAGTCTTTGTGGAAGGAGACTTCGCCCTCCACGAGGCAGAGCACCCCCGGCTGTTTGTGTATGAGCGCAGCCTGGGAGAGGAAAAACTGCTGGTGGTCTGCAACTTCGGCGATGAGGCGACGCCGTGGAAGGCCCCTGATCCGTGGAAAAACGCACAGGTGCTGATCGAAAACTGCCCCCGGCAGGAAGGCACCCTGCAGCCCTGGGAGGCGAGAATCCTCTATTGCGGGAAACAATAAAGACAGGGCGTTTCTGCCGGGGAAAGCCCCGTGATATAGAGATGCTTTGGCTTGGGTGCGCCCTGCAGGGTGCACTCTTTTTTGGCTTTCAATCCAACATCAGACGATCCTATTCACTGTGTTTGCTTTTTCTGTTGAATCAATCCATGATTCGGTTCGCCCAGGAAAAATCCGAATTCCTCTCACATGAAGCAGCGGCAGGCGTCCGGTTGGACGATCCTGCCGCTTTCATTATCTATAAAGGAGATGGAGACTTATGAGTGAAAAGCTGGACCGCATGAAAGGCCAAAAGGAAAAGGCCGAACAGAAGCTGCGCTACTACCGGCACCAGGAAAAAATGCTGGAGCATCGGATACCGGAACTGACCCGCAAGGCCCGCACCCATCGTCTCTGCACCCGCGGCGGGATGCTGGAAAGTTTTCTGATCTGCCCGGGAGAGCTGGCCAATGACCAGGTGATGGAGCTGCTGAAACTTTCATTTCGTCAGCAGGAGGTCGTACTGGCCTTGGCCAAGATGATTCACGATCTGCAGGAAGCCCGGAACGTTCCAAC
>OERG01000136.1_pt1 | contig 17548 bp, 21 predicted proteins | sample 1539951 | NCBI WGS metagenome assembly OERG01 (sample SAMEA3891870, study PRJEB23780) | metagenome | biome: terrestrial biome; feature: animal house; material: Caecal content | place: Italy | collected 2015-05-05
GTTATCTGACAATGAGTAAACTAACATATTTTTCCCCTCTCTTATTAGCTAGAAAAATGTTATCGCTGAAGTTTTTTCCAAACCACCGCCAACATAAATAGCATTACCAAAGACAGCATAAAACTAAAAATTCGCTTTGTCAATTCCTTCATAGATACAACCGATCTCTTTTTATAATTGGATCACTTTCACCCGTAACACTTAAAATTTAAGAGCTTACTTTATAGTGAGTTTACTGTCATAGTTTCTTCTAGTTTTACATAGATATTTTTACATATCAAAAATGCTATTACTACAATAAGTCCTGTGATTATATATCCAATTCCAATATGCCAGTTACTCATATACTTTAATAGATCATTTTTCTCTATATTTAACAAATATAAAAACGTTAAACCAATCAATAAAACTGCTATGATACTACCAATTATATAACAAATACCTATTTGCATCATCCATATCCTATTTAATTGATAGCGATCTAATCCATTTATTTTATAGAGATAATATATTGGCATATTCATTCGCATTTTCATTATAAATTGATTCAATATAAAAATAAAACTTACAATAATACGAAGAGTAATTAACATACAACAGAATAACTTTACAAGAGCATTATAAATTTTATATGTAAAAACTTCTAATTGCCAATCTTCTAAAATCATATTTGGTACATTTATGGAATATTCATACATAAGATTTCTCATTGAATTTTGATCCACATCTGTATTTGTATATATACTAACTACACTATATTCTCCAGGAATACCAAGATTTTTAAAACCTTCATTTGTTGTCAAAATTTGGTATGCATTCGCTCCTGAATTTCCCAAAGAAGGCAACATCCCATCTGCAGTTCGTATAATCGCACCAATTTTTACTTTTACATCAAGTCGATAAAAGGAATCTAAATCTTTTTCTTGTACACCTCCATTTATTGCTTCATCTGTTAAAATTCCCGTTAACTCAATTACATCTCCGACATCCAACAGTGTAGAATTAATCGCATCTTTACTTTCAGGATCAACAACTAATATTCCATTTGCTTCTATATCTCCAAACATTTTTGTTACTTTCTTATAAGCAGGTACACGCAATATTATTTCTTCTCCACTTGACAATTTATCTATATTTATCTCACCTTCTGCAATGCAATCAGCTAATGTTACAATAGATTGCTCAGTATAACCAGTCACTGTACTATTAACTAATATATCATTTTCATTATAATCAAATGTATCATATATAAGATTATAGTTTGTAATACCCGTTAATCCTTGTAATTGGAAAATATCGTCATATCCCTTCAAATATTCATCCAGCTCATTTTTATTTATTCGTACATTCATCTTAGTATTTTCTCGGTATGGTATAATCGAATGCACTCCTTTTTCCATTTCCAATTGATCCACAAATTGTTGAGAAGCGCCATTTTTTTCATATAGATCTGTAAACAATACCACTTTATCTTCTTCTCCTCCATCAATATTATCAATTGGTGAAGCATTTTGTATTACAGATGTAAATTGAAAATCATAATCACGGGGAATATAACCCGTCGCCAGAGCTAATACATCTTCTTGAAGATAAAAAGCATAATACACACTATATGTTAATAACGTAATTGTAAGCGCAATTACTAGAATACTAATTATAAGAAATTTTTTTCCAATAAATGAATCAAATCTTAATAAATTAATTCTTTTCTTTGTAAAAGAGTAAAGTCTTCTGTTAACAGATGCCTGATTTATTATCTTTGATTGAAGCCAATTACTATTTAAATGAATCATTATTAATACCGATAGAAAAATTAAAATATAGGTGAGATAATGATCTTCAAAATTAAACTGAAGCGCAAAACCCAAGTTCATAAAAACCGAAAGTATAACTAATAATAAAGAACTTAATAATAGCAGCTGACCGATAAGGTGCCAGCCGCCAAAACATAAAATACAATTCCAATCTCATATGGAAAATACTCTGTCATTACATGAAATAGAGAGAATCCAATACAAACAAGCGTTATCAAATAGAATAACAATCTATCGCGTAATCCTAAGGCTGGAATCTGTATTTTCCTCCCCTTTTTCTCAAGCTGATTCATTTTCCTCATCCTAACATTTTCCCTTATAAAGCGTTCACACCGTTTTTTCTATTATATCTTATGTTTATTTGTACTTTGTTTGTATTTTGTGTCCAAATTGTGAACAAAAGAAACTTCTAGTAGATTTTTCTTTCCCATTTTTTCTCTATTGCAATCCTTTTACAAATGGAATCAAGCACAAAAGAACCACAATTCCTACAATTCCTATTACAATTCCTATGATCATATGGCTCCAAACCATAGTAAGGCACATTCCTACTCCCAAGAGTAAAGCCCCCATAATTCCTATCAATATAGCACCGATTGTTTTTCCAGATAGTCTAATCGGAGCTTTATTTTCCATTTTTCTCCATACCAACACCATAATAAGTAATACAACAACTCCAATTGCACCTATTACAACGCCAGGTCGAAACGCATTCCATTCTGGTATCAATGCCATACACATACCCAACGCAAACAAAATTCCTCCAATCGTTCCTAAAATCATTGCTACAAATAAACTCTTTTTCATTCTCAAATTCCTACCTTTCTTCTCTTTTTTTCTGTTCTGCTGCAAGTCTCGTTTTTGCTTCTTCCACTGACTCTCCCTCGTTTGTCAAAAAACAATCCACAAACTTGTCAGTAATTTTATTGAATCCCCCTACCACTTCCTCCTCAATTTTCTTATATCCATCCACCACCCTTTCCGCAATTTTTTCATTTACTTTTACTAGTTTCGATTTTGCCATATCTGCTAATCTCCTTTTCTTTCTTAAATTGTTTTGTTTCATTCGATGGTAGAAGAATAACATCTCTTTATTTGCGCAATGTTTCACTTTTGTTTCCATAATATTAATTTCTAATATGAAAGCTAACAAAAAATAGTCTTCTATTTCAATGCCAAAAAGCATAAATGGAAGACTATTTTAATAAATTCTATTTTTATTATTTATGAAGAATATATCGTAATATTTTCATCTAATTTTACGTATATATTCCCACATATGAAAAATACTGCCAATACGATAAAACCAGCTATTATATATTCAATCATAAACATCAAATCAATAAAAAGAGCCCAAGTCTTTTTCTTTTATATCAGAAATTCATAATCTCATCCAAATCCACAAGCATAATACTGCTGTCGGACTTTGCTTCGTTTATTACAGCTTCGGTAAATCCCGATTTTGAAAAAAGCATATAATAAATGCTGTTTCTGTTCTTGCTAAATATATCAGCCTTTGCTTTCAGCTTACGAAGAACGGAGAGGTCAAGCTTCTCATTTCGCCATTTGCACTCGCCGAAAATATAGTCCTTTCCGTCGTTTGCAACCAGATCAATTTCTTCCTGACCGTGAGTAACAGGATTCGTTCCCCACCATCTTCCGATTGAAGTAAACAATATCGGCAGTTCGCCCATTGCATTTTTCACGCTAAGATAATCCGTGCAGACTCTCTCAAAAATAAGTCCCATATAGCTGTTGTAATCAGGCTCAATAAGTGAAACAAAAGTAATTTACTTTAAAGTTAATTATATTTTGTATGAGTAATTTTGTCAATAGAATAGCGAAGATAGTCCAATTGTTCCAACCGTTTTTCATAGAAATGGATTTTATCTAACATTTGTTCTCTCTTCTGCGTTAAAATCTGCATTCTTTTTTCTGTCGTATCCGTTTCACATACGGATAATCTCATATAGTGTTCTACTTCATTATTTGAAAATCCAATCTCATATAGTGTCACAATCGTTCCCAGACGTTCCAAATCTCCATCATCATACTGCCACATTCCAGTAACTTTTTTCGTTCCTTTACATAAATTCCATTTTTCATATTGTTTCAAAATATCCAGTGGAATTTGATATGTTTCATTCGCTTCTTTCATTGTCATCTCTATCACTCCCATCCTGATGCTTTTTATCTCACAGAGTCGTCAAATGCTTTCATTTAGAATATTATTTCTTATAAGATAAAAAATAGATGCCCATTTGGACATCTATAATCATAACATCTTATATTTCTCTGTGTCTAATACCTATTCTATTTTATCAGTTATTCATAATTTGTATTTCTTCAGAAATTCAATAAACCGATATGTCGTCTGCGAAACAATCTGATTCTTTTTCCAGACAAGGACTGCTCCCGTTTCTATGGATGGGGATAGCGGAATAAATTGTAGGTTATCGTAGCTATTTCCAAGATCAAAACAAAGCGCTGCTCCTATTCTCTTTTCTACCATAACTGCTGCATTATTGATTAAATTATACGTTCCAACCACCTGAATTTGATCGTAATAATCGCCAAACCAGCCAGCCAATTCATTTTTTACAAGTGGACGCTTCACCAGAAGCAATGGAATATTTAACAAATCCTCTGGTGCGATATTTTCTCTATTAGAAAGTTCCGAATCTTTCCGAACCAAAATTCCCCATTTTTCCCGTTTTTTCAAACGAATAAAATTATATTTTGAAATATCCACTGGCTCCGTCAATAATCCTATATCCAAAATTCCCTTATCCAATCGTTCTTTAATATCGTCTGCATTGGCGGTATAAAAGTCATACTGAACCATTGGATATTGTTCTCGGAACTTTGCAATCATTTCAGCCAATATATGTACACTCTTCGTCTCCCCACTTCCAATTGTAATCTCACCTGAGATGGCTTCTTCTTTATGGTGAAACTCTTTTTTTGTCTTCTCTGCCAATGAAACAATCTCCTGTGCCCGTCTTTTTAGAAGCATCCCGTCCTCAGTCAGCCGAATACTATGATTCGTTCTTTTAAATAATTTAACATCCAGTTCATCCTCCAACTGCATCAGCTGCCGAGAAAGAGTCGGCTGCGTAACATGTAAAATTTCTGCCGCCCTTGTAATATTTTCTTCTCTTGCAACAATTAAAAAATATTTCAAAATCCTTATATCCATAAACAGAATCACCCCATTAAATTAAATATACCATTAGTTTTTCTAATTCACAAGAGTTTATTTGTAACTCCTGTATGAAACGTAACCGTATACTTATAATAATTCTTTCCATTCCGTTTATTCGTATCTTACTCTCCTTTTTCTTAATTTTTTACTCATAACAAAAAAGATAACTCCGACAATTGTTACTAACAATTCCGTTGCTGGGAATGCACACCATACTCCTGTAATTTGAGCAATTGAGGATAAAAGGAATGCCATTGGAATAATAACAAAAAATCCCCTTAAAATAGAAATAATATTTGCTGGAATTGGATATTCTGTAGAGGTAAAATAAATAGAAATAATAATATTGAATCCTGCAAATGGACAGGCAATAAAGTATAATTTTAATCCTTCCACTGCAATCGTTTGCAGCAACTCATTTCGTTCACTGTTGAAAATTGCCGCAATCTGTTCCGCTCCCAGGAACACTCCCATATAAACAAGAACGGATAAAATCAACATAGTTATTAAGGCATACCTTAAAATCAATTGGATATTTCGATGATTTCCTACTCCATAATTGCGACTCATAATTGGCTGAATTCCCTGAGCAATTCCTGTGTAAATTGCAATAATCACAAGGGATAAGTTTGCAATTACGCCGTATGCAGCTACACCTACATTTCCTTCAAGTCCTAAAATAATCGAGTTAAATACAATGATCACAATTCCCGATGATAATTCCGTAATTAGCGATGGAATCCCACTGGAACATATACTCGCCGCCATTCTTCTTTCCAATCTACATTTGATCCAATGAAACTGGTTTTTCTTTTTTATAAAATGTGAAGACAATATCAACATACTGATGATTGGTGCCAATCCAGTCGCAAATACCGCACCAAAAATTCCCATTTGACATGGAAAAATAAATACATAATCTAATATAATATTGGACAAACTTCCCGTAATCATCGCTGTCATCGATAACTGTGGCGCTCCATCATTACGTACAAAACAAAGCAACACATTATTCATTAAAAAAGCTGGCGCAAATAGTAAAATAACCTGTAAATATGTTTTTGTCATTTGATAGACTGTTTCATCCGCTCCCAATAATGTTACAATATTACCAGAAAAGAATAGACCAATCAGTACAAAAACAGCAGCAAAAATCGCAGCAATGGCAACCACATGCGAAAAAATACTATTTGCTACCTTATCTTTCCCCTGGCTCTTTTGAATGGAATACTTTGTCCCTCCACCCATGCCAATCATTAATCCACTTCCATGAATAAAACTGTAAATAGGAATTGCCAGATTTAAAGCAGTCAGACCGTTTGTACCAAGCCCTTTGGATACAAAAAAAGTATCTGCCAATATATAACAAGACAAACCAATCATTCCTAATACATTCAAAGAAGAATATTTCACAAAATCTTGAAAACAATTTGATTTCTCCATAATGAACTCCTTTCCAATGATGAATGATAGGTCTGCATTGTAGCACGCAGACCTATATGATTCTTTTTATATTAGCAATTTTTCTTTGCTAATTCCTTGGCTTCTTTGCCCGTCATATGCTCAATTGTCAACTCCAGCATACAAAATGCATTCCACTCTTGTTCAATCGCCTTTTTTCGCTCTTCCTCTCGGTCATCTGGTGCATATTTTACGGCTAACTGTTCAATCGATTTATATTTTTCCTGATCGTCTTCTAAAATGCGTACTTTTCCAAAAACAATTACACTTCTGAAATACGAAGTATATTTTTCTGGCACAACTTGATCTTGGTCAATAATACAAAAAGAAACTTTACTATTTTGCTGGATCGCATCAATTTTATGGCCTGCCTTCGCACTGTGAAAATAGATTTTTCCATCTTCATACACATAACTAATTGGTACCGCATATGGATACCCATCCTCTCCGAAAACAGCCAATACTCCAGACGTTCTTTTTCTCAAAATTTCCACACATTCTTTTGTGGATAATTGTTGTTTTTTTCGTCTCATCTCACGAAACATAATTTTCCTCCTATTCCTTGCACATCCTACCTGATTCTTACCTACAAAAAAACGTCGAACCTCGTATCTTCTATGGCCTAACGATACGATATCCAACGTTTCCTACTCCCCGGCGGTGAGTTCTCATATATTAACGTTTGTGAGCATATCACAAAAGAATAAAAAAGTCAACTGCTTTATTATTCACACTATAATCCATTGCTTTTTGTGCCTCATCCAATGTGAAAACATCCGTAACAATTCCTTGCAAATCTACCTTTCCAGTTGCTACTGCATCAATCGCCATCGGATAAATATGGCGATAGCGGAAAACCGTCTTAAATGTAAGTTCTTTATCCAACACTAAACTCATTGAAAGATTCATCTCTCCTGATTTGATATAAACAGCAATTACAATATTAGACTGTTTTTTGCCATGTGGATTGCCTGTCTTGTTGTAATTTCAGTACCAGCAGTTTCAATCACTAGATCCATTCCTTTTCCATCTGTTAATTGCTGCACTCTTTCCAAAACATCTTCCTTTGCACCATTAATTACTCCAGTTGCGCCCAATTCCATTGCCTTTTCCAGACGCTTTTCCATAATATCAACTACATATACTTCTGATATTCCTCTTGCTTTTAATGCCATCATAGACACCACACCGATACATCTTGCTCCCATAACAACTGCCTTCTGACCTAAATGTGCATCTCCCTGAATGGCTGCGTGAAAACCAACCACCAGTGGTTCAATCAATGCTCCTTCTAAAGTACTTACATTTTCTGGAAGCTTAAAACACAGTTCAGCCTCATGTGCCACATATTTCTGAAAAACACCATCTACTGGAGGAGTTGCAAAAAACACAACATCTGGACACAGATTATATTTTCCCTGTTTACAAAATCCGCAATGTCCACACGTTTTTCCTGGCTCCAATGCAACCCTGTCTCTCACTTTTAAGTGTTGAACATTTGCTCCGACCTCAACAACAACACCTCCTGGTTCATGCCCCAGAACAGACGGCGGTTCTACTACATAATCTCCAATTGCACCAGTTTCATAATAATGCAGACCTGAACCGCAAATACCTACATATTCTAATTTCACAAGTACTTCATCTGCTTTCGGCTATGGAATATCTCTCTTTTCAAATCCTATTTCCCCGATTCCGTTCATAACTGCTACCTTAAAATGGATAATATATCCTCTCATATCTTAATATTTCGCCCGTCAAATTCGTTAAGACTAATCCAATATGGTTTTTAGTAATATCCAATCCAGCAGCCATCCTAAAGTCTGGTTCTATTGACAATGCTTTTGCTTTTCTTCCACCTGTCGATTCCAACTCACCATTTTCTTTTATCAATCCCATTTCTATCAACTCTTTTGTATTCTAAGTTACCGTTGGAAGACTAAGTTTTAATTCATATACAATATCTGGATTTAAAACAATGCCGCTTTTTCGTACATAACGATATATTCTATTTCTATTTTCCTTTTTTACTTCCATATTTGTTATTTTCTTACTTGCCATACACCCTCCAATAGTCACTTTATTAAAGTATTTTCTTTAGTACAACATATCCGCACTGTTTTGCAAGTTTTTTATTATAATTTAACCAGTTCCACAGAGAGTGGTAAAGCATAGCTATGTCTTTCGCTGCCCTTCTTAAAAATAAAATCAATTCCTACGATCTGATCGAATTTATGCGTGACTTCCGAGTTGTGAAAGGGAAAGATGGATCTTACATCAACATTTCCAGAAATCAGTCTGTTAATGCAAAAATCAAAAAAATGACAGAATTAACAAATCTGGATGCACTCTATTTTTCCGAAAAAGAAGTCGAAAATCTCTTCAAAAACAGCATGCTGATAAAGTCAGAATACTAGGTTTTGAAAAAAACAGTACCAAAACCGTCCCATTTTTATCCCAATTTTTTCTCAAAAAAGTCTCACGGTAAAAATTCCTTTCTAATTTGTTATGTACCTCAGAAAATAACGGTGTAGTTCATTACGCACCTGTTGGTTATGATTGAATTATTAAAGGAGATGTAGTATAATCTCTTTGACAGTTTCAATGCAACACAAGTGCCACAATCCTTAATAATACAAGGGGTATGGTATCTTTGACTGTATACTTGAAATATAGTAGTATTTTACCGTCGTTTGCTTATTTTTTGGATCTGCTTCATGTTCCGTTTTGTTATTAATTGATAATCTGTTCAAAATCCACAGTTCTTATGGAATTCATCGATGAGATAGACAGGGTTCTTATGGCATTTCAGCATATGACGGTTCCTGTATTACATGTATTTCGTTCGAAATATTTTGCTAATGAGTTTTTCCATTATAGAGCTAAAGTTGTAGACTTCAACTTTGCAATTACCAAAAAAACAGACCATCATTGAAAAACTCACCGCATATAAAAAAGTTCCTCATTTACGAGGTTTTAACAGGAAAAAAAGGGGGGTAAATATGAACAAGAGCAAAAAAGGATTGAAAATATCCATTCTATCTCTTGTAGCTTTACTCATATCGTACATCATAACTGATTATGTGAATTTGCCGAAAATGTTGGGAATAAATATAACCAATGTAAATATCGACTTGTTTGGCATTTTCTTTAACTCCTTCGTTGTTGTTCTGCTTTATATAATTACCTTCTTTGTTATTGACAAGAAACAGGTTGAAAAAGAAATTAATGCAAAACGAACAGCGCACATATTGATGTCATTATCATACAAAAATTGTAAAGATACTATTTCTTTGTTTGATAACAATGAGATGATACGTAGGTATATCGTTCCTAAAATTGATTTTAATGATGCCAATAATAATTCCCCTATTGTCCAGGCGTTACAAAATAAACCTTTTACCGAATATGAGCATATATTACAACTTGCAGAAAGTGGTTATATAAACGACAAACGTTTTGAAAGATATCTTAGCTTTATGAGCGACTATAAAATGTATATTTCTTTCAAGATTACATTTTTTGATATCGATGCTGCTAAAACATCTAAACAGAGTGAGATGAGGAAGCATATCGAAGAAATGCGCACCTCTTTATTTAAAACAATAGATGAAGAATTGAAATTGCTAAGTGACGGTGAGTAAATAATTACGCCAGAATTCAACTATAAAAAAGACGTCTTGAATAAGATATTGAGGAATATCTCATTACCAAAGGCGGATATATAAAAGGCGACCTAAAAGCCTTTGACCTCTATTATGAGGAAACGGTTCTTGAAAAGGAAACCGACCCGAATGTTATGTATGATTTGAAGAATACACTGGATGAATATAGAGTACATTAGCAGATAGAACTAACAGAAATACTTATTAAATGACAAAAAAATAGGACCTTGTGAGTCGTAATGACTCACAGGGTCTATTTTTTTGTTTAACACAAATTTCTTGCAAAAATTGGTTTATATCTCAACAACATCGAAACCGCTTCTTATTTGTTGTTAATAGCAGCCTGTGCAGCAGCTAATCTTGCGATTGGTACACGGAATGGGGAACAAGATACATAGTCTAAACCAATCTTATGGCAGAATTCTACGGAACTTGGATCTCCACCATGTTCTCCACAGATACCGATGTGTAAGTTTGGATTTACTGGCTTACCTAATTCGATTGCCATCTTCATTAACTTACCAACACCAACTTGATCTAACTTAGCGAATGGATCGTTTTCAAGAATCTTAGCATCATAGTAAGCATTTAAGAACTTACCAGCATCGTCACGGGAGAATCCGTATGTCATCTGTGTTAAGTCGTTTGTACCGAAGCAGAAGAAATCAGCTTCCTTAGCAATTTCATCAGCTGTAAGAGCAGCTCTTGGAATTTCGATCATTGTACCAACTTCATACTTCAGATCAATACCAGCTGCTGCGATTTCAGCATCTGCTGTTTCTACAACAAACTTCTTAACGTATTTTAATTCCTTGATTTCACCAACTAATGGAATCATGATTTCTGGAGCTACTGTCCAATCTGGATGAGCCTTCTGAACATTGATTGCTGCACGGATAACAGCCTTTGTCTGCATCTTAGCAATTTCTGGATATGTTACAGCCAAACGGCATCCACGATGACCCATCATTGGGTTGAATTCATGTAAGGAGTCAATAATTGTCTTAATCTGCTCAACTGTCTTACCCTGAGCATCTGCTAACTTCTTAATGTCTTCTTCTTCTGTTGGAACGAATTCATGTAAAGGTGGATCCAAGAAACGAATTGTAACTGGGTTACCTTCCAATGCTTCGTATAACTTTTCAAAGTCTCCCTGCTGTTCTGGAAGAATCTTGTCCAAAGCTGCTTCTCTTTCTTCTACTGTTTCAGCACAGATCATTTCACGGAATGCATCAATTCTGTTGCCTTCAAAGAACATATGCTCTGTACGGCAAAGACCGATACCTTCTGCTCCTAATTCACGAGCCTTCTTAGCATCTGCTGGAGTATCTGCATTTGTACGAACCTTCATTGTTCTGTACTTATCAGCCCATGCCATGATACGTCCGAATTCTCCAGCGATTGTAGCATCTACAGTTGGAATAATTCCATCATAGATATTACCTGTTGTTCCATCGATAGAGATTGGATCTCCTTCATGGAATTCTTTTCCAGCCAATGTGAACTTCTTATTTGCTTCGTCCATTGCGATATCGCCACATCCAGATACACAGCAGGAACCCATACCACGAGCAACTACTGCTGCGTGAGATGTCATACCACCACGAACAGTTAAGATACCCTGTGCAGACTTCATACCTGTGATATCTTCTGGAGATGTCTCAAGACGAACTAAAACAACTTTTTCCCCTCTTGCAGCCCATTCTACAGCATCTTCTGCTGAGAATACGATCTTACCACAAGCAGCTCCTGGAGAAGCGCCAAGACCTTTGCCAAGTGGTGTAGCAGCCTTTAATGCTGCTGCGTCAAACTGTGGATGAAGAAGTGTATCAAGGTTACGTGGATCGATCATTGCAACAGCTTCTTCTTCTGTTCTCATTCCCTCATCAACAAGGTCACAAGCAATCTTTAATGCAGCCTGAGCAGTTCTCTTACCATTACGTGTCTGAAGCATATACAGTTTACCATGTTCTACAGTAAACTCCATATCTTGCATGTCTCTATAATGTTCTTCCAAAATCTTGCATACGTTCTTGAACTGTACGAATGCTTCTGGGAATTTTTCTTCCATTTCGGAAATATGCATAGGAGTACGAACACCTGCAACAACGTCTTCACCTTGTGCATTTGTAAGGAATTCACCGAAGAGTCCATTTTCTCCAGTAGCTGGGTCACGTGTAAATGCAACACCTGTACCACAGTCATCTCCCATGTTACCAAATGCCATCATCTGTACGTTAACAGCAGTTCCCCAAGAATATGGGATATCATTGTCACGACGATATACGTTTGCTCTTGGGTTATCCCATGAACGGAATACAGCCTTGATAGCTCCCATTAACTGTTCTTTTGCATCAGATGGGAAATCAGAACCGATCTTTTCTTTGTACTCATCCTTGAACTGTCCAGCTAAAGCCTTTAAATCTTCTGCTGTTAATTCAACATCTAATTTTACGCCTTTTTCTTCTTTCATCTTGTCGATAAGTTCTTCAAAGTACTTCTTACCAACTTCCATAACAACGTCAGAGTACATCTGAATAAATCTTCTGTAGCAGTCCCATGCCCAACGAGGATTTCCAGACTGTTTTGCTAATACTTCTACTACTTCTTCATTTAAACCAAGGTTTAAGATTGTATCCATCATACCTGGCATAGAAGCTCTAGCACCAGAACGAACAGAAACTAACAGAGGATTTTCTGTGTCACCGAATTTCTTTCCAGTAACCTCTTCCATCTTCGTAATAGCTTCCATGATCTCTTCCATGATCTCATCGTTAATCTTTCTTCCGTCTTCGTAATACTGAGTACAAGCTTCTGTTGTAATTGTGAAGCCCTGTGGTACTGGCAAGCCTAATTTTGTCATTTCAGCTAAGTTTGCACCCTTACCACCGAGAAGGTTTCTCATTGTTGCGTCACCTTCTGTAAACATATAAACCCATTTAGCCATTTTGAACCTCCTAAAATAGTTCTACAAAGTTTTGCTTTGTACTTTATCTGTGTTCCCTCCGGATATTGTGGGAATACACTGTTTATATTATATCATATTTTTGAATGGAGTAAAGTAATTTTTTTTAAAATATGGAATTTTTATACTATATCTAGTGCTTTTCCACTATCTTTTTCTATTTTCTCGTTATAAATAGTTAAATTATTGTCATACCTCTGCTATTTTTATATAAAAATATATTTTTCTCTGTAACTTGACGGGAATCTGAGTTTGTTATAAAATAATCCGTAAATACCATTGAAAGAAATGAGGTTTTTTTATGAAATCATCTGCTCAAACTATGCCTCACGATCATGGTGATATTTCTTTTATTCTTGAGACAATGCCAAATCGAGATATCTGTATGCAAACATCGGAACGCTTCAAACAGCTTTCTGATCCTACTCGTTTGCAGATTTTTTGGCTGCTCTGCCATAGTGAAGAATGTGTATTAAATATTGCCGCTGCGATTGATATGAGTCCGCCAGCTGTCTCTCATCATTTACGTTGTTTAAGACAGGCAGGCTTAATCAGCGGAAGACGTGTGGGAAAAGAGGTTCGTTATTCGCTTGCTGATACAGAAGAAGCACAATTACTTCATCACATTGTTGATAAATTATTAAAATCGATCTGTCCGAAAGGAGTATCCTGTTATGAACATACCGACTGATCCAGTTATATTACTCAGTTACATTAACACAAAATTAAGAGATTACTATTCCTCTCTTGATGCATTTTGCGAAGATACTGGCTGTGACAAGCTTGATATCACAGCAAAGCTTTCCGCAATTAACTATATTTACGATGAAGCACGTAATCAATTCGTATAGAAGTGTCATTCCGCCGAATCCCTTCTATGTTTTAGTAATACTCGATCCAAAAATGACCCTACTCTTTAAAAGAGATAAGGTCATTTTTTATTATTTTCTTATCATATAAAAACTATTTTTCCTTCTGTGCTTTTACTTCAGGTAAACTTTGAATATAGGCATCCATTGCTTCTGCCACCTTTTTGGAATGTGCAACTGCTTCTACCACTGTCCTGGCTCCATTTACTACGTCACCACTTGCAAATATTTCTGGTCGGGTTGTATGTCCGCTTTCATCTGCTAAGAGCAATCCCCTTTTATTTACCTCTAATCCTTTTGTTGAATTAACAATACGATTTCTAGGGCCTTGGCTAACAGAAATAATCACACTATCCGCTGGATACAGCTGTTCCGTTCCAGGAATCTCTATATAGGTGCCATCTTCTTGCTTTTCTCTGTCAATAAAAATAACACCTTCCTCTACAATTTCCTTTGGAGCTTTACAATAGATAAATTCTACGCCTTCCAATCTCGCATAATCCGATTCATGTTTACTTGCCTGAACCGTATCACTTCTAGAAAAGCACTGTACATAACGTGCCCCTTTTCGCATTGCTGTACGTGCCACATCCATCGCTGCATTTCCAGCCCCAATTACAATGACACGTTCTCCCAAATGAAAACTGTCTGGATTGTTTAAATAATTGATTCCAAAGTGAACATGCCCCAATGTCTCACCTTTGATATGTAATGTATTCGGCTGCCAGACTCCTGTTCCTACAAAAATTGCCTTATAACCATCTCTTAATAAGTCGTCAATTCCAATTGCCCCTCCAATACTTGTATTTGGACGTACTTTAATATCTTTCAACCGCAAATGGCGGTATTCAAAATCATCCAATACACTCTTTGGCAAACGAAATTCTGGAATTCCATACCGAAGAACTCCTCCTATTTTGTCTTTTCCCTCAAAAATCGTTACTTGATACCCCTTACGTGCTAAAATTACAGCAATTGTCAATCCAGCTGGGCCAGAACCAATAATCGCTACACGAATTCCATTGGATGGAGCAGGTCCATGAACCATTTTACTACTATAAGTTGTAGAAATATAATTTTCAATTGCAGAAAAATGTACAGGTGCTCCTTTTCGTCCCAATACGCAATGTCCTTCACATTGCCCCTCATGATTACAAACTAAACTACATACCGTTGTCAGAGGATTATTTTCAAACAACATTTTTCCAGCTTCATCCAGTTTTCCATTTAGCATAAGCTGAATGACCTGAGGAATTGGTGTATGAATAGGACATCCTTTCTGACATTGCGGCACTTTACAATTCAGGCATCTATTTGCCTCATCTAATACATGTATTGCCATAAAGCCTCCTTCTCCAAATATTATTTTAATATTTTTGCTACATTCTTATTATATCACAAATTTTTTAAAAATAAAAAGATTATCTTCGTTATTTTGTTGAAGATATTGTAATATAACATCCTAGAAAAAGCTAAAATTTATGACAATTATATATTATCGAATCAAAGATGCTATTATCCTTTCATCCATTCCCTCCCATAACCTTGCACCTGGGATTTGTTGAAAACAATATTCAACAAATTCTAACATATTGGTTTCTTTCACATTTCTAATTTTATTTGCAAACATTCTCACTTGATTAAGAGTATCTATTTATATATTATGTACTCTATCTCAATATAAATCCAACAGACATCACCTATACTATGCGACTTCTTGTTTTATCACAGCATAAAGAAAAGTCCCAGAAATTCAATATTTCCAGGACTTCTCAATATCATTTTTAAGTTTAACTATTATACAATACCTTGTGCATTCATTGCATCTACTACTTTCTCAAAACCTGCAATGTTAGCACCAGCAACATAATTCTTTTCTAAGTCATATTTCTTAGATGCTTCATCAACCTTCTTGAAGATGTCTATCATAATCTGATGTAACTTAGAATCTACTTCTTCAAATGTCCAGCTCATTCTCTGGCTATTTTGAGTCATTTCTAATGCAGATGTAGCAACACCACCAGCATTCGCAGCCTTACCTGGCATAAACAGCATATCGTTTTCTAAGAAGAAATCAGTTGCTTCTCTTGTAGATGGCATGTTTGCACCTTCTGCAACTGCAAAGCATCCATTTGCCTTTAATGTCTTAGCATCTTCTAAGTCTAATTCATTCTGAGTCGCACATGGAAGAGCAACATCACATGGAATAGTCCATACACCCTTACCTTCTGTGTACTGAGCGCTTGCCTTAGCTTCTGCATATTCCTTAATTCTTCCACGTCTTACTTCTTTGATCTCTTTTACTAAGTCTAAGTCAATTCCTTCTGGATCATATACATAACCATTGGAATCACTCATACTAACAACCTTAGCACCTAACTGCATTGCCTTCTGTGCAGCGTAGATTGCTACATTACCAGAACCAGAGATAACAACTGTCTTACCAGCCAACTCTTTTCCATTTGCCTTTAACATTTCTTCTGTAATATAAACAAGTCCATATCCCGTTGCTTCTGTTCTTGTTAAAGATCCACCATATGTTAAACCTTTACCTGTTAAAACGCCTTCATATAAACCTGTAATTCTCTTATACTGTCCGTATAAGAAACCAATTTCTCTTCCGCCAACGCCGATATCACCAGCTGGAACATCAGTATCTTTGCCAATATATTTATATAATTCCGTCATAAAGCTCTGGCAGAATGCCATAACTTCTCTATCGGATTTACCCTTTGGATCAAAATCGGAACCACCTTTGCCACCGCCAATTGGAAGTCCTGTTAAAGAATTCTTAAAGATCTGTTCAAAACCTAAGAACTTAATAATACCCTGGTTTACAGATGGATGGAATCTTAAACCACCCTTATATGGTCCAATTGCACTGGAAAACTGAACTCTAAAACCACGGTTTACCTGTACTTGACCGTTATCATCTACCCATGGAACACGGAAAGAAACAACTCTTTCTGGCTCTGTAATACGCTCCAATACTGCGTTCTTACGGAATTTTTCTTCATTCTTTTCAATTACAATACGTAAAGAATCTAATACTTCCTTTACAGCCTGATGAAATTCTTTTTCACTTGGGTTTTTTGCGATTACACGCTCCATTACCTCATCAACATATGACATTGGTATTACCTCCTTAATTATCACAAATACAATATTATATTCTGGATTTTATTAACGATGTCTATCTTAAACTGTCTTTTCTGCATACACTTTTGTATCTCTGTGTCAGACATCTGTCTGGTTCATATTATAAGCGACAAATAATGCAACGTCAATAGTTTTTGTTATTTTTTGCACTTTTGTATAAATGTATACTATTATACATATTGTATTCTTTTCTTTGGATTGCATGGCAGATTAGAAATTTGCCTTAAATCCAATGTTTTTGAATCAAAAAAATTGAATGTAAACCGAGTGACTCACCGTTCTCATTCTTAGACAACTTTTTATTCCTTGTATAAAATTACCATATTAAGAGAATCATTCTTATATAAAATTTCATTGAAACCTCTCTGTATAAAATTATTGGATTTCATTGCCTTCCTCCGTATTATTTC
>OERG01000137.1_pt1 | contig 17411 bp, 21 predicted proteins | sample 1539951 | NCBI WGS metagenome assembly OERG01 (sample SAMEA3891870, study PRJEB23780) | metagenome | biome: terrestrial biome; feature: animal house; material: Caecal content | place: Italy | collected 2015-05-05
CACGCCGCGACCAGCCGGACAAGATTTGACTTCTTTCCGGCAGGTTTTGCGGCTTTTTCTTGACTTTTTTCTCGGTTTGGAGTACACTAAATTTGATAGATTTGAGTGTATTCCAAACACGCTGACGCCTTACCGGTTTGCAGACTGGTGGGGCGTTTTTTCATGCTCCGGCACAAATGACAGGCACACGGCAATCGAAACGATTTCGCGCAGTTCTGCCATGATACGGTCATAGACCGGTCGTTCTTGCGTGTCTATCACGCCATCTTCCGCGATTTCGAGCAGCGTTTCCACGCGCTCCTCACGGGCGAACTGATGCAGCAACCGGAACAGCCGCATGGCGCACTCTGGCAGTGACCGCTCCACCAGTTCGGGCAGTACATTACCCGCTGGGCTGCTTTTAAGATGCTGGTAGACCAGCGCGGTGTCACGATACAAGTCCGCCATCATCACCACCATTTCATCCGATGGACGGCGACGACCGGTTTCGTACATGCGCAAGCTCTCGGTTGATATGTACAGCTTGTCCGCTACCGCTTCCTGCGTCAAACCGGCACTTTCCCGTGCCGCTTGATAAATATTACGGCTTGGTTTCATCCTGTTTTTACCTCCTTTCCAATGTTATACTTGAGATGTACGAGGGGTTATATCTTCACGGGGGAAATAAACTGGAATTTCATTCGTTGGAATCTCGAATAAATCACACAAGGCATATACATCCGACATATCCCACGGAGCAAGACCCCGAATACGATACGACACATAAGTTGTTCCTTTGCCGAGCTGCTTCGCCAGACAGCGCTGGTCAATCCCTTCGGCATACATCAACTTTCTAAGTTCTTTGAACGGCTTTGCCATAATAATTACTCCTTTCCGCGTCCGAACAGGTCTGTTCATTATGTATTTCCTTCTTTTCTTTCTATGAAAAGGGTATATACACAAAGCATTATTGAGAAGTTCGAGTAAACGGTGTCTGCTTTTTCATGGCTGAAACATGAGAAAGCAATTCACGATTTAGTGCTTGTGGAACTGCCAAAGCCTCTGCAACTGTAAGACCTTCCTGTTCGCATTCCGCAACAATGCGTTTAACAAAGGCCTTTACTCTTTCGCTTTGGCTGAATTTGAAAACATTTTCCATGAATTCCTCCTTAATCTTAATTATCAGACTGTACCCGTAACAAGACTTGAATTTGATAATCTTTCAAATCCTTTACGGCACACCGAAGTGCTTCTTCCAATTCCTCGACCCGTGAAATTCTCTCAGCGAAACCGGGCAGGTTCTCAACTGAAATCATCAGGCAATCTTTGTTCAGATAAGCGTTTAATTCACTCATTGGCTTCCCTCCTTTCCACGGCCGAACAGGTCGTCAATAGCACAGTGCAGCAAATCAGCCAACGCGGGCAACAATTCTGCACGCGGAAAAGTATTTGTTGTTTCCCATTTGGCCACCGAGCTTGCTGACACGCCAAGAGCTTTGGCAATTTCTGCTTGCGTAAAATTGTTCTGGCGTCTTAAAACTTGCAAATGCTTCAACTTTATCACCTCTAATCTTGATTTATATTCAAGTTCATCTTTATTATATTGATTTATATTCAATAAGTCAAGCATTTTATTGAAAATTATTCAAGTTATCTTTACAACTTGAATTAAATTCAATATGATATAGTTAAAGGGGGCGAACTCATGTTAGGCGAGAAATTGCGCGAACTGCGCAAACAAAACAGCGTTACACAAGCAAAATTAGCAAATTATTTGAACTTAGATGCCTCTTCTGTTGCAAAATATGAGTCTGGAAAAGTAACACCTTCTCCAGATATCTTATTGAAAATCGCGCAATATTTTAATGTGTCTGTCGATTATCTTCTAGGAAAGGAACCGGATTCTAACCCACCAAACGACGATGCCGAGTTGGACAAATTCCAATTTGCATTATTCGGTACTCATGACGAAATCAGCGAAGAAATGATGGAAGATGTAAAAGCATACGCACGTTTTAAACTGGAACAGTGGAAAAAGCAGGGTAAAATATGAAATCTGCATTGCAATATGCAGCAGAACATCAGATTGAGGTCGATTGGTTGCCGCTTTGTTCTTTAGATGCCCTATCTGTTGAATATGACAACGGAACCTGTGCAATCGCTATCAATCCCGACCGTATACAATCTTCTGCTGATGAAAACACAAAATTAGCACATGAGCTTGGGCATTGCCTATATGGAGGATTCTATTCCGCAGTCACGCCGCTCTATATCCGTGAAAAGCATGAGCATAAGGCGAACGTATGGGCAGTGCAACTTCTTATCCCTTGGGATGCACTGTACAAGGCCGTTCACTGCGGCATCACGCAACCTTGGGAACTGGCTGAATATTTCTCGGTTACAGAATCTTTTATGAATCTCGCGCTTGAATATTACTTACAACGCAAGGGTTATTCCTTCGATTGATGCAATAAAAAATGTGTCCAAATTGGACACAAGGGGGTCACAGCGTGAAAAAAGTTGTACTTGGCATTTGTGCCTTTTTGCTCTGTCTCAATATATCAGCGTGTAATTCCACCCAAACAAATCCATCTGGCTCCAATATGGAAACCACAGCATCTCCCCTTTCAGATGTCTACCCCACCGAAATAAAAGCGATTATGTCTACTGCTCAAGAACTAAACGCACAAGTTTTTGAGCCTGACTTTTCCTACTCAAACAATTTATTGTATCGCTTTGAAGGTGCTGTTTCTGGTTTTGGCATCGACGAATCTGATGGAATCCCTTTTTTCATGGTAGAAACTGAATTTGGACCTGTCTGCGTAAAAAATCCAGTCGTCCAAAATGAAGATATTGACCCTGATATTCGGTCTCAATATGAAGTTTCAGACAGGTTAACCTTTGCAGAATTTTATGCAGACTATGCCGGATATGATGAAAAGAATGGCTATCCCTATTTTATATTAGGCGATGCTTGGTATTTGGGTTACTGTATGCGGGAAACCGCAATCGAAAAGAAAGATATCCAAACTTTAACAGCCAATTTTACACCAGATGTCTTTCCTTCTTTTGCTTTAGATATCTACCCCGAAGATACACCAGAAGCGCCACAAAATATCTATCTTGCAAATACAGATGCAGATAATTTGAAAAATAATATCTATACCTTGACGGGAGTTGTCTCTAACAATCGCATGAAGCAAGCCGATGCACTTACCCAAGTGCGTACTGCTACCATCACGACCCTTGATGGAGACGCCGTTTTGATAGACCAAACCGGCGAATTTTATGGTGCTCCTTTGCGTTCTATGTATATGCCGCCAAAGAATAACACTTTTGTAAAAGCCTATGTACAGTACCTTGGGTACAGTGAAGAACATGGAAAAGCGCTGTTTGCAATCGACAGCTCCATCGCAAAGGAAAAAATCACAGACAGGCGGTCTTCTATCAATTCGGAAAACCTAAATCTTTTAACCAAATCTGATTATGATAAAATTGAAGTTGGAATGACCTTGCAGCAAGTGGAAGATACGTTAAATTGTCGCGGCATTCGTTCGAGCAGCTACGAAAACGCATTGGGAGAAGCTGAAATATACGAATGGCCAAAAGACCGCGGCAGTATTATTTCGGTTATATTTGTGAATGGCACGGTTTCTTCCAAATCACAAATTGGTTTTTAATCACAATATAACGTGAAAAAACAGCTCCTTGGGCTGTAATTTCAATATAGGGTTTTAGAAAAAAGAGGAGATTGAACTATGAAAAAGAAATTGACTGCTGCACTACTCGCCGCAACCCTTCTGGCATCATCTGCCAGTGCAATCGAGCTTTGTGTCGATGGACGCTTCTCACAAGATAAACCTGTCATGGTCAATGACCGGACATTGGTTCCCATGCGTTCGTTGTTTGAATCTCTTGGGGCGACAGTTGACTGGAATGCCGCAACGAACACCGCAACCGCAACCAAAGGTGCAACTTCTGTTTCGGTACAACTTGGAAGTAAAACTGCATATGTAAATGGAACCGCTAAGACAATGGAGGTTGCAGCACAAAGCATTTCCAATAAAACAATGGTTCCTATTCGTTTTGTCTCTGAAGCATTCAATGCAAAGGTTTGGTGGGAAGAAGATACCGAAACGGTATATGTTGCAACAACCGATAACTACGACGGCTATCGACTTGCACCCAAAAGCATTTATACTTCCGAGGGCGAGAGCCTTATAGGTACATATCTGTATACAGATGGTACAGTGAAAGGATTAACTATACTCGATAATGGTATGGATGCGGCTTGGATTGAAACTGCCGATGGAAATCTGGCACTAACCAGTATTCCTGGCGATACCGTAGAATGGGACAAGCTCAAAACCGGTCAAAAGTATCGTGTGTGCTTTTTACTCGCCAGCGCTGGGGATGCCACAAGCCAAGTCGCCATGGGTGTTTTGATGGAGGCAATTCCCTATTCGGAACTTTCCAGCCAAAACGTTAATACCTTTACTTCGTCATCTACGCCGTCCACAACACCAAACAAAACCAACACAACCAATACTAAGCCATCTTCTTCTACATCGAACTCGTCCTCAACCACAACATCCAAGCCCAGCACTACCACCCCCAGTAAACCGAGCACATCCAGCGGTTCCAGTGCTTCATCTTCCTCCAGCAGCGACCAATCTGGAAATAAAACGGTATATGTAACCAAGACAGGCAAGCGATATCATTATAGTTCTTCCTGCAATGGTGGAACATACTACAAGAGCACACTTACAAAAGCAAAAAGCCGTGGCTTGACTCCCTGCAATAAGTGTGTAAACTAACGTGTCCAGTTTGGACACAGCGCCAGATGAAGGAGGTGCCCCATGCCCCTACCCCTCGAAACGCACTACACTTACAAAGACTATCTTTCGTGGGTGACCGAAGAACGGTATGAACTGTTTGACGGTGTTGCCGTACTGCAAGCCCGCCCTTCGCTGCTGCATCAAACGGTATCAGGCAACATTTTCTTTGCCCTGCGCAGTTTTCTGGACGGTAAGCCTTGTCGGGCATTTCAGGAAATCGAGGTGCTTCTGCCGTCCACGGCCAATCAGAAAGCCGATGATGTAAATACCGTCTATATTCCCGATATCACGGTTGTCTGCGACGCGGACAAGCTGCACCCCCAATACTGTCTGGGCGCGCCCGATGTGGTGTTTGAAATCCTGTCCCCTTCGACCGCCCGCGCCGACCGCATTGTAAAGCTCAATGCCTACCAGCGCGCCGGTGTGCGCGAATACTGGCTGGTCAGCCCGTTGGAAGAAACTGTACAGATTTTCACGTTGGAAGCCGGAACGTTCCATGCGTCCGATATCTTCACCCCCGGCATGACAGCAACATCCTGTGCCCTGCCCGGCTTCTCGCTTGACGTGTCCAAAACATTTCGCTGACCGATAGAAAAACAACAAAAAATCCCGCCCTTTTTGGGGGCGGGAAAAATATCACGCTTATAATCGAACATTTATTTGCTATCAACAAAAGAAAGGAAGAAATCTATGCGCCGCACCAATACAGCAAAATGGCTGGATGCCTATAACCGATGGCAAATCAAAGTACAAAAGAATGGAGAGCGGCGCACGTTCACTTGCTCGACACCTGGGCGCACTGGCCAACGTCTATGCAATGCAAAAGCCGATGCCTGGCTGGATGATAACGTGACCGATACCAACGCCCGTGTCCAACAACTTTTTGCCGATTACATTGATATGCTCAAAGAGACTACGTCCAAAAGCAACTGGCTCAAGGCTGACGCATTCGGTCGCAACTGGATTTTGCCCGCCATCGGTAAGCGAAAAATATCCGATTTGAATGAACAGCATCTGCAAAACATTATCAACAAAGCCTATGCAAAGGGGCTTGCAAAGAAAACGCTTACAAACCTGCGTGCAACTGTACTGAGTTTTGTCAAATATTGCCGCAAGCGCAAAGCAACTACCCTACTACCCGAAAACATCACAATCCCCAAAGGTGCCCGCAGCGCACATAAAGTTATCTTGCAGCCTGAGCATCTGGCAACCCTGTTTTCGGTCGATACCACGGTGATTCGCGGCAAGACTGTCCCTGATACACTGATTTATGCTTACCGCTTCCAAGTACTGACCGGACTTCGTCCCGGCGAACTGCTTGGTCTGCGCTGGCAGGACATACGGGACAATGAAGTTTTTGTGTGCCGGTCAATCAACGCTTACCACGAAATCACAACCGGCAAAAATGAAAATGCCATCCGCCACTTTTTTCTGTCGCAGACAACCGCCGATATTCTTGCACAGCAGCAGAAAATTTGTACAAGCGACCGTGTTTTTGGGGAGGTTGACCCGCAAACCTATCGACGGGCATGGCAAAGATATTGCCACGCGCACGGAATCCCAAAGACAACACCATACGAAATGCGTCATACATTTATTTCCATCGCCAAAAATCTGTCTGAAGGGCAAATTCGTCCATTGGTCGGACACTCAAAAAACATGGACACCTTCGGCATTTACGGGCATGAACTGCGCGGCGAACTACAACAAACCGCCCAGCAGATTGACAGTTTATTTTCTCAAATTCTAAGCGGGCAATAACCCACTTTTTAACCCACTTATTTTCATTCGTTCAAAATGACCTATCCCAAATCGTAAATCAAGCAACGCGAATCTGTATTTTCTATAGGGTAAGACAAACCGAACTGTGTGATTTCATATTTATTATCAGGGTTCAATTCCCCTCGTCTCCACCAGACAGAGATTAAGGGTCAAGGTTTTATGCCTTGACCCTTAATTTTTTGTGTTAAGCACTAGACAAACCAAGTATCGTATCGTATAATAAGAAAATAGCACAGAATTCAATATGCGGGTATGGCGGAATTGGCAGACGCGCTGGATTTAGGTTCCAGTGGGCAACCGTGTGGGTTCAAGTCCCACTACCCGTACCATCACAGCGCTGCTGGACTGTTCCAGCGGCGCTTTTTTAGTTCTCTATGCCGCGGTGCTGCTCATCCAGATACTGCAAATACCGCAGGAGCAAAAATTCATTGATAAGAAAAATCTGGCGCATTGCCCAGTAGTCAGATTTATGACCGGTTTGCACCTGATGGGTGAAAAAGGGGATGTTAAAATCACTGAAATAAATCAGGCGATTGCTTTGAATCCGGCAAATGGAAATGACGATTCTCCCCTGCCGCTTGAGCTGCTCGGCGATACGATTGACAAACTCATTGTTGCCCGACAGTGAGATAAAAATAATCACATCCTGCTCATCAATGCGCGGCAGTACCTGAAGCATTTCATCCGGGCCGTCAATGGTGCGGATGAGCCATTTTGCGATAAAAAAGACCCGGCGTAAATCGTAAGCTGCCAGTTGCTGGATACTGCCCGAACCATAAACATAAATGGTGCGAGCATGTTCGAGCACATAAAACAAATCGTTTAGGTCAACCGTCCGAATGTATTCCAATGTCTGTTGATAATCCTGCGCCACCCGCTCTATCTCAGCGGGTTGAAATTTCGTCGTCTCCTGCTGACTCTGCCAGCGCAGAACAAACTTGAGTTCCCCAAATCCTTTCAGCCCCAATTTTCGCACAAAACGTAAGATTGTCGTATGTGAGATATGACAATCGGCGGCAAGCTCATCAATGCTCATTTCCTGACACTTTGCTTCGTTGGCGCAGATATACTGCCAGATATGTAAATCATTATCACTCAACTTATGATAATTCTGTTCAACCAGTTCTTGAAGGGTCATTGTCTTTCTCCTTGTTTCGCAAATACTCCAAGTACTTGAGATACAACAGTTCAATCAAAATAAAAAAAGAAGTTGTTGGCAGATAGGGGCGCTGTGATTTCTGCTGATGCACAGGCGTTGTGGTGATATACAACTGGATATCGGCAATTTGCGCCAATGTGTTGTCGCGCAGTTGCGTGATGGATACCATAGGCACGTTGCGCACCTGAAGCGCGTGCGCCAGTTCGACAATTTTGCGCGACTCCCCCGAAAGCGATAACATGACCACCAAATCCTGCTGAGTGACGTTTTCCAGCATAACCGACCCTTCGCTTGGCCCATTGATGGGATAAAACCACTTATCTACCGAAAGGAACATGCGCCGCATTTCATTTGCGACAGCATCCTGTACCATGCCCGAACTGCAAATATACAAATTTTGAGCTTCATCAATCCGTTTGAGCAGGGCGGTAAAATCGGCTGTACTGATTTCGTCGATGGCTTGTTTATAGATAGTGCAGGTTTGCGAAATGAAATCAGACGGCAATTCGGTTTTTTCCTGTTCCAACTCCATACAAACCCGCATATCACGGTAGCCATGATAGCCCAATTTTTTGGCGAACCGCAAAACCGTTGTGCGCGAAACGCTGCATTTTTCGCCCAGTTGCTCAATGGATAGGTTCACACAAGCCGAACGGTGTTTTTGAATATAGTTCCAGATGAGCATATCGGTTTCACTTAACTGATGGCGATAGGTATTAAATCGTTCATCCATCTTCATAAACAGATACTCTCCTTGCGCGTTTCAATGGTCAAAATACGGGTTTTTGTGCCGGTTTGATACATTTTAGTATACTTGATTTTGTCAAACCTGTCTATATGCCCGCACACAAAAATGCGCCATGAAGCACAGCTTGCTTCATGGCGCATAAAACTCACTTTAAAAGTTACTTCAGTTCGGGCCAGTAGTCCTTATTTGCTTCAATCAGGTCATCCAGAATGAGCTTTGCCACGCGGGCAGACGGTACGGTCTTGGACAGTGTGAGCGCCTGCCACAGTTTCTGGTAGCTGCCCTCAATCCACGCTTCGACCGCCAGTTTTTCCACGCTGACCTGCTGTTCCATCAGACCCTTTTGGAACTGCGGGATAGCGCCCTGACAGATGCGCTCATAGCCGTTAGAACCAACGATACACGGAATTTCAACCATTGCCGTGCGGTCGAAGTTCTCTACAGCGCCCTCATTGGGCACGATGAGCAGGAAGCGTTCCCGGGTGTTTTCGGCAATCGCACAGGCAAGGTCAACGATATAGGTTGCATGTGCATCGGCCTCGAAGCCGCAATCCTTTGCCGTGCCCTTGGCGATGATATCGCGGCACATGCCGAATACATGCTTCTCACGGCCGTCCATAACCTCATTTGCGCGGGTGTATTCGGGGTTGGAGTGCTCTACCACATAGTCGGGGAACAGGTAGTATTTCAGATAGGTGTTGGGAATGGTAGACGGGTCAACCGCGTAAACATCGCGCGCCTTCTGGAAAGTCTCAATCCAGCTCTGGTCAACATGCTGATTGGTCTGGCTGAGTGCATCGGCAAAGCCGTTTGCAGCCATGTGTTCCTTAATAGCGGGCATCAGGTCGTTGCCGTCCTTGTCGTAAATCTTATGCCACCAGCCGAAGTGGTTCAGGCCATAGTAGCCGACCTGCATTTCCTTGCGGCTGCTCAGGCCAACCATACTGGCCATTTTTTCTTCCAGGTCAATCGGCATATCGCAGATGTTCAAAATCTTGGAGTTGGGGCGCAGACGGCGGGTTGCCTCTGCCACGATGGCTGCCGGATTGGAGTAGTTGAGCATCCATGCGTTGGGGCTGTACTTCTCCATGTAGTCCAGAATTTCCAGTACGCCGCCGATGGAGCGCATACCGTATGCGATACCGCCAGGGCCGCAAGTCTCCTGACCAACCACGCCGTACTTGAGCGGAATCTTTTCATCCTTCTCACGCATTGCGTACTTGCCAACGCGGATGTGCGCCAGCACGAAATCAATATCGGTGAAGGCGGTTTCGGGGTCGGTGGTATAGCCGAACTCGATGTCAGGTGCATTTTCCTTTAAGTAAATCTCGCAAGCCTTAGCGACGATTTCCTGACGCTCGGCATCGTTATCATAAAACATAATCTTGCGGATGGGGAAGCGGTCGCGCTCCTCCAGCAACATCAATGCAATACCGGGTGTGAACGTCGAGCCGCCGCCAGCGACGGTAACTGCATACTTCTTATTGTTCGACATAAGACATTCCTCCTATTTATATGGTCAGATGATAACATGAACTTGTTGTATGGATTGTTTGAAGGGTTATACAGGAAGTGCGCCGATACGCACGGTGGCGAACAGGCAAACCGCAGCCAGCAGCAAAACTACCACGCTGCCGCCGACCTCTGCGAACAGGCGGCGCGGCTGTGTCTGCCGGAGGGCAGCCAGCGGGCCGAAACCGGTATGCTTGGTGCAGCGCCACAGGATGAGGGCGAAACCAACCACGCCAACCGTGCTCATCATCATGAGCTGTGCCACCAGCAGCACACCCAAATTGACCATAGCATATGCGCTGCGGCCATCCTGCAAGCGGCGCTGGCTCAAAATCAGAATCCACGCCGCATAGGGCTGAATCATAGCCGACAGGAAGGAAACCGCCATGGTCGGATTGGCTTGCAGCACGCCTTCATCCGCGAGGCTTGCGCCCCCTGTTCCGATGCCGACGTAACCCAAGTACAAAAACGGCATACAGAACAATACAATTTTCAAAATTGTGAACCAGCGGTTCAGTTTTTCATCTGTGCCTGCCACAGATGTACATAACAATCGTTCCATAGCGTTCTCCTTTTCTTTCACTCTATCGCTTGATTATTGTGAAACCGGGTCAGATTGTGCCATCAGTTCTTCAACCTGTGCCCGTACCTTGGGCACCGACAGACCTACAATGACCTGTACCGATTTGCCCTTGACCATCGCGCCATGTGCGCCGATGGATTTAAAATAAGTATCCGGCTGTACCAAATTGATGTCCTTGACATTGACGCGCAGACGGGTTGCGCAGTTGGTCAGCTCGGTAATATTGTCCTTACCGCCCAAGCCTTCCAGAATCCGCATTGCCAGTTCATTTTTGGCATCCTTTGCGCCGCCAGATGCCTGCTTGTCGCGGTATTCCTGCTTGGAGTAGAACTTAACGCCTTCGTCGTCCTCTCGACCGGGTGTTTTGAAATTAAACTTGACAATCAGGAAGCGGAATACGAAGTACCAAACCGCTGTACCAACCAGACCGATACCCAGCATGAGCAGATACTGCTGCCAGTGGCTTGCCATCAGCGGAATCCAGTTGAGCGAAGCCATTTCGATTGCGCCGCCCGAATGGATACCCACGATACCGGCCAGATACATCACGGTTGACAAGGTTGCAGCCAAGAACGCATGAACCACAAACAGCGGCGGTGCGATGAACAGGAAAGTGAACTCAATCGGCTCGGTAACACCGCACAAGATAGCGGTCAGCGTCATGGGCAATAACAGCGCCAAAACCTGTTTTCTCTTTTCAGGCTTTGCGGTCTTGTAGAACGCCAGCGCGATACCCGGACAGCCGAACACCTTGGAAAATCCGGTTGCCGTAAAGCCTGCCTGCGGGACAAGCGAACGCAGCGATTCGGTCGAAGCAGCCAGTTCGGGCAGTTTGTTTGCCCAGTACGAGTACAGGCCGCCCGGTACCACTGCATTGTCGTAGTAGAATGGTGAATACAGAATGTGATGCAGACCGAACGGGATAAGCGCACGCTCTAAGAAAATGAAAATCCAAACGCCCAATGCACCGGTCGTCTTGACAAATCCCTGGAACGCAAACATGCCAAGCTGAATCTTGGGCCAAACCAGTGCGGCAATCAGTGCGACCGGAATCATGACAAAGAATCCAATCATAAATACGAAGGTCGAGCCGTTGAACGAACCCAGCCAGTCGGGCAGCTCGGTGTCAAAGAACCGATTGTGCAGATAAATGACGATACCGGAAATGGCCAGCGCACCCAACATGCCCATATCCAGCGTTTTAATGTTGGCAATCATTGCCAGACCGCTGGTGCCGCCGACCTCAGCGCTGTAATCAACACCGAACACGGTGCCCCACTGGGACAGCATCGTACTGAGGAAATAGTGGAAAGTGAGATACAAAACCAGTGCTTCCATGCAGCAGCGTGCATTTTGTTTTTTTGCCATACCGATTGGCAGCGAAACCGCAAAGAGCAACGGAAGCTGGTTGAATACCGTCCATCCACCCTGCAATATGACGTTCCAACATTGATAGAACAGACTGTCGGGGGCCGCAAGCTCTCCCATAATTGCTTCGGTTGTGAACAAGGTTCCAACACCAATCACAATACCCGCAAACGCGAATAGCAAGACCGGTGTGAACATTGCGCCGCCGAACTTTTGAACTTTTTGCATCATAATTGGCTTTCACGCCCTTTCTTTTTCTCCCATCAAGTTGGCCAACTTGTTTCGTTGAGCATAGAATACCAGCTTTTTCTTCGGCTTTCAATGGGTTTTGCGCACTCTGGGCAGGCGGCTGCTATTTGCTAAATTTTCACTTTTTATGTGAATTTTCACGCACTTTTGCTTCCCTGAGCACAGCAAAATTTAAGCCGCGGCAAGTCTAAGACTTGCCGCGGCTCTTGTCTGGTCTGCATCATTCCGACAGTAACATACGGTCGTTTTCAATATTGAACTTTTCCAACAAATCGCGTACTGATAGATTTTTCTTTTCCTCTCCGCGGATATCGACCACGACCCGTCCAGCATCCATCATAATCAGGCGGTTACCGTAGCGAATGGCGTGTTTCATGTTATGAGTGACCATGAGCGTGGTCAAGTGGTCACGCGCTACAATCTCCTCGGTGAGCTGCAACACCTTGTCGGCTGTTTTGGGGTCAAGTGCTGCCGTGTGTTCGTCAAGCAGCAGCAAGTCCGGTTTTTGCAGCGTCGCCATGAGCAGGGTCAACGCCTGCCGCTGACCACCCGACAACAGACCAACCTTGCTGGTCATGCGGTTTTCCAGTCCCAGACCGAGCGTTGCCAGCTTTTCACGATACAGTTTGCGCTCCTCATTTGTAATACCGTGCCCAAGCCCGCGCGGCTTGCCGCGTCGATAGGCTAACGCCAGGTTTTCTTCAATGCCCATTGTGGCGGCTGTACCGCGCATGGGGTCTTGAAAGACACGTCCTAAAAATTTTGCGCGTTTGTGTTCGGGCAGGTTGGTCAGGTCAATGCCATTTAGTTTAATCGTGCCTTCGTCAACCGGAAATACACCGGCAATCAGATTCAGTGTGGTCGATTTGCCCGCGCCATTGCCGCCGATAACGGTCACAAAATCGCCGTCCTCCAGCGTCAAATCCAATCCATCAATGGCGCGCTTTTCGTTAACCGTACCCGCATGAAAGGTCTTATAGACCTGTTTGAGTTCAAGCATTTTTGGTATTCCCCTTTCTGGCCGGCTTGTTCCAGTATTTTCCCTTCCAGTACGGAATTGCAAGGAAAATGGCTACAATGATAGCGGTCAGCAGCTTGAGGTAATCGGAGTCGATACCGAACCAGAAGATAAGCTGCAATACAACATAGTAAATGATAGCGCCCAGCACGACCGACAGCAGACGCAGGGCAAAGTTGCGGAAAATGCGGCTGAACACGACTTCACCGATGATGACAGCGGCAAGTCCAATGACAATCGAGCCGATACCCATTTTGACATCTGCAAAGCCCTGATACTGGCTGAGCAGACCGCCCGACAGGGCAACCAGACCGTTAGACAGCATCAAACCAATGATTTTATTGGCATCGACATTGATGCCCTGTGCACGGCTCATATCCGGGTTTGCGCCGGTGGCACGGATACCGCAGCCCAGCGCCGTACCGAAAAACCAGTATAAAATCGCAATGATGGCGACGACGAACACCGCAACTACACCGATTGCCTGCATAATATAACGGCTGGACACCAAAAGCGGGAATTTATCCACGCTGATGGACTGGTTAGAGCCGCCCAAAATGCGCAGGTTAACCGACCAAAGCGCGAATTGGGTCAAGATACCGGCAAGCAAAGCCGGGATACCCATAAAGGTATGTAACAGACCGGTAATCAAACCAGCAGCCAAACCGGCAATCAGGGCGCCCAGCATAGCCGCCCAAACCGGCATTCCCGCGCGCAGCAGCATGATACAGGTTGCACCGCCGGTCGCAATCGAGCCATCAACGGTCAGGTCGGCAATGTCCAGTACCTTAAATGTAATGAATACACCGATTGCCATGACACCCCAAATTAACCCCTGTCCGACCGCGCCGGGCAGGGCATTCAGCAAGTCATTGATTTGCATGAAAGTTCCTCCTTGATAGTCCTTCATCCGTTCCCCACACAAGGAAAATCAGATGCAAAACAGCGGAAAGCCCGAAGGCTTCCGCTGTTTATATCCATTTTGATTGTTTATTCTGCCGCTTCAATGGCTTCATAGCCATCGGGCGGGGTCAAGCCGAACTGCTCGCACATGTCGGCATTGTACTTTTTGGTGACATTGGGCGCGCTCTGGATGGGCATGGTGGTGATATCGGTGCCATTGACCAGAATATCATAGGCCATCTGCGCAGTCGTCTCGCCCAGCTCATAGTAGCTGATGGACAGCGTTGCCACGCCGCAGCCCGAACAGATACCTTCTTCGCTCGCGATAACCGGAACCTTAGCCGGAATGACGGCATTTGCAATGATGCCGGTGTTGTCGGCTACCACGTTATCGGTGGGAACGTAAATGACTTCGCTTTCCTGTGCTGCCTTGGTCACAACGGTGGACAGGTCGTTGGAATCCGAGAAGGTGTACTCGGTACAGGTATAGCCCAGCGCCTCCAGTTCGGGCTTGATGACCCCAATCTGATACTGGGAGTTCGCCTCGCTGGAGCAGTACAGCAAGCCCACGTTCTTGGCATCCGGGAACCACTCCTGCAACATTGCGGCCTGCTGGTCGAGCGGGGCAAGGTCGGACGTGCCCGAAATATTGCGGCCGGTCGTCTCGCTCATGGCGGTATCATCCAGTGCAGTGCCGTAATCGGAAATGGACGTACCCAAAATCGGAATGTCACTGGTTGCCGATGCGGCCGCCTGCAACGGTGCGGTTGCATTTGCCAGAATCAAATCGACATTGGACGAAACGAACTGGTTGATGATGGTGTTGCAGGTCGGCTGGTCGCCGTTTGCATTTTCATCTTCAAACGAAACCGATTTGCCGTCGGCTTCCATCAGTTCGGTCAGTTTATCGCGGAAGCCCTGCGATGCAGCGTCCAGTGCTGGATGCGGTGCAAGCTGGCAGATACCGACGGTAAAGCCGTCGCCGTCTGCTGTTGCATTGTCTGCACCTCCACCCGAACTACCGCAGGCAGTCAGGGTAAGCGCCGTCACACCTGCGAGCAAGGCGGCGAACAATCTTCTTTTTTGCATTTCTAAAAACCCCTTTTTCAGAATTTTCAAAACACACAGGCATCAAAACGCGCTGTGTACTTTGTCATTTTAGCAGTTAAAAGTGATTTGGTCAAGTAGAATTGCAAATTTTTTGTCAAATTGTTCTAATTTTACTTTTTACCACCAAATAAAAAGCAAACCCGGATTGATAAACACAATCTGGGTTCGCTTTTTTAGGGGGTAATAAAGATAGGTTGTCTATGATTTGTTTGAGGCGGCCATTTTTTCCGCCAGCAGTGCGGCACCATACGCACCAGCAAACTGCCCGTTTTGAAGCGGCTGCACCGGTCGTCCGACCTTGTGCGCCAATCGTGCGGCGAAATAGTCGCTGTGACACAGGCCACCGGTCAACACGATTTGCGGCAATAAAGCTTGCCGTGAACACAACGTTGCCACTTTTGCCGCCACCGAATCGACCACACCGGCTGCAATATCGGCGCGCGGCTTGCCCTCTCCAATATAGCTGATGACTTCGGATTCGGCAAACACCGTACACAGGGCGCTGATGGGCAGCGGCTGGCCCTGCTCGGCAAGCGAAAACAGTTCTTCTAACTCCACGCACAAACGATTTGCCATGATTTCCACAAATTTTCCCGTGCCCGCCGCGCACTTGTCGTTCATCAGGAAATCGGACACCGTTCCCTGTTCGACGCGGATGACCTTGGTATCCTGTCCGCCAATGTCGATGACCGTGCAGGTGCCGCCGCAATCGCGCGCACTTCCCTGTGCATGACAGGTGATTTCGGTGACTTTTTTATCTGCAAAATCCACGTTTTCCCTGCCGTATCCGGTCGCAACCGTACACGACTGCCCATTTTCCAGCCGAACACCGCTGTTTTGCAATCGCTGTGCAATCTGCCGGGCAGTTTCGCGGCTGCTCCAGCCGGTCGGCAACACAAATTGCTGTGCATGGGTGCCGCGCACCAGCACTTTTGCCGCCGTCGAACCAATGTCGATGCCAATGTAATCCATCAGCCCAACATCTCCAAGAAAGCGCCCAAACGGGTGGCAATCTGTCCTTTATCGGCCTGCGAATAGTCGGTTTCAATGCCCAGATATGCCTTGCCCTTTTGCTCGGTCACATAGCGCTTAACTTCATACGCTTCTATATTATAAGTATGGCACGCCTGCAAGATAATTTCAATCACGCCATCGACCGCATACTGGTCTATCATGTCGCCCATATCGGTCAATCGCTGCGGGTTAGGACTCATAACCGAACAGGTGATATCCAGATACTTTTCGGCCAGTGCGTCCAGTACCGGCTTGTTTTCGTCCACCTTGCGCAGTTTGTCGCGCAGTCCGTTGCACGCATCAAAGCACACGACATCTGCGCCCATTTCCTCAACCGCCTTGATAATCTTATCCCGCACGCCGGTGTTGGGGCATCCGGTCACGAGCAGACGCGGGCGGCGCGAAGTCGTGCCCTTCTTGGTCTGCTCCCAATCTTTGAGCACCTCGGCTGTGCGCGTCTCGACTTCCTGACAGCGCGCTTCCAAATCAAACGAGAACGCCGCCGAATCCAATCTTGTGCCAATCTCATATCCCGACAGCGCTGCCGGATTGAGTTTGCCCAGTTCCATAAAGCGCAGCATCACATCGCGTTCCCGATTTTTGGCGCGAATGGCTTTTCGGATATCTTCGTCGGTAATTGTAATGTTATAAAACCGCTCTAACTCCTCTTTCAGCCGCACCATCTCGCCTTTCCAGCTTTCCAGTGCATGAGAACCGATGCGGCTGGGCGGCAACTGCATGACATAAGTATGCTTGATTTCGTCGAGCAGTTCAAACATTTTGCGTTTTCCATCGCAAGTTGTCTCACCAATAATGAAATCAGAGAAATAAAAATAGGGACAGGTATCGGTCAGCGCAAACCCATAACTTGCTTTAATCAGCGGGCACAGATTGCGCGGCAAATGGGCTTCTGCGGCTGGAATCGGTTCTTCAGTAAACGCACACAGACCAATCGGAATCGCACCGGCTGCATAAATGAGTTCGGTTGGCACAAACGAACAGAACACGCCTACCACACGCTGTCCTTGGTCTTTCAGTGCCTTCATGCGTAAAAATCCAGCTTTTCGCGCTTCTGGATAGGTTTCAAAATTATTGGGCAAAGAAATCATATTGTTATTTTATCCTCCCTCTCATTATCTCTTTATTAG
>OERG01000138.1_pt1 | contig 17323 bp, 16 predicted proteins | sample 1539951 | NCBI WGS metagenome assembly OERG01 (sample SAMEA3891870, study PRJEB23780) | metagenome | biome: terrestrial biome; feature: animal house; material: Caecal content | place: Italy | collected 2015-05-05
CATATAACGTGTTTCACTCATAAACTTCCCCTTTCCAGTAATTTTATATCAGGTCCTGGAAACCACTCTTGCATAATTAAAGTGAATTTCAAAACAATTACCTGAAATTATACTGTAATCTTATTATAACAAATCTTTCGCAAAATGCACGAAGAACCGCTCGACAAATTCGGCAGGAGAAGATGCGGATTTTGTAAGAAATATTATATCAATTAAGTTCATTTAATAAGATAAAGGCATATTTGCCACATATAGAAACATGAACATGAAATGGCAAAAGCTTCCTGCCATTACAAATACATGAAAAATTTCATGACTTCCAAAATTTTTATGAAGGGAATTAAAAACGGGGAGTTTAAGCGCATAGATAACGCCGCCGACGGTATACAAGATCCCACCAATTAATAACCATATAAAAGCTGCTGGAGTGAGATTGTTTAATAATTGTCCAAAAGCGATAATGCAAAGCCATCCCATTGCAATATAAAGAACAGAAGAGAACCATTTTGGGCAATAAATCCAAACCATTTTAATAATAATACCTGCCAATGCGATGGTCCAAACAAGAGCACAGAGGAAGTATCCCATTGGAGGTTCTAGCACAATAAGGCAAACTGGCGTATAGCTGCCTGCAATTAATATAGAGATCATAGCATGATCTAATTTCTTCAAACGTTTATTAACGGAAGGAGAAATGTCAAACGTATGGTATGTTGTACTCGCAGCATAAAGTAAAATCATGCTTAGCATAAAAATAGAAAATGCAATAACATGAATCGAACTATTTTGTGCAGCACGTATGAGAAGTGGAGCAGTGGCTGCAATTGCGGCAATCATTCCAATAAAATGAGTAATGGCGCTGCCTGGGTCTTTTGCATGTAGTTTCTTCATAGTAAAACCTCCTAACATATATTTATAAATAATTTAGATTATAAGATACATAGATATGATAAAAAACAAAAACCATAACAAGTAGTTTTAAAAACTACTTATTATGGTTTGATTATAACATGCACAGAAACGATGTCAAGGGATTCACAAAAATTTAAGATTTTGCAATAAATAAAAAACCTACTTTGCTATAAAGTCGTTGAATGCAGCGAAATCGTCCATATTGGCTAAAAAACAAGTAGTTTTTACTACTTTATCATAGGAACTGCCAGCTGCCAATAAGACTTCTCCGAGATTTTTCATGACTTGTTCGGTTTGTTCTTGGATAGTGGTTCCAGCGATTTCTCCAGTAGCAGGGTTAATCGGGATTTGACCAGATGTAAATAATAAATTTCCTGTTGTCATGGCTTGGGAATAAGGTCCAATTGCAGCAGGTGCTTTTTCTGTATAAATTACATTCATGTAATTGTCCTCCTATTTTTGATATTTTAATTAGTATAAAATAAATAAGCGAAGAAATCAACTCAAAAACGAAAATCAGAAAGGAAGGATATTTTACTATTTCTTTATAAAATTTTTATTGCTTCGATGAAATACTGACGTTATACTAAAGATAAGAAGAAATAGAGAAAAGAAAGGTGATTAATTATGATAAAAGAACTAGTAAAAAAGAGTCGCTCTGTGCGCAGATTTCATGAAGAATGTCCTATAACAAAAGAGCAGTTAGCAGAATTGGTTGATCTGGGGCGATTGTCTCCATGCGGCGCTAACAAACAGTATATCAAATATGTTACGGTTTGTACTCCAGAAAAAAACGAACAAGTATATCGCTGTGTTGGATGGGCAGGGTATTATAAAGATTGGGATGGTCCTGAAAAGGGAGAGCGTCCTGCGGCATATATTATTCTTTTAAGAGACAAACGAATTCAGTCAACTCTAACAGTAGACGAAGGAATTGCTGCACAAAGTATCTTCCTTGGAGCAACGGATATGGGGCTGGGAGGATGTATGATGATGAATTGTGATCGTAAAAAGTTAATGGAATACTTGGAATTAGATGAAGATCAGTTTAGTATTAGTATGGTGATTGCACTTGGAGTGCCAAAAGAACAAGTTGTAATAGAGGAAATAAAAGAGGATAATGTCGTTTATTGGAGAGACGAAAATGCGGTTCATCATGTTCCAAAAAGAAGTTTAGAAGAAGTTTTAATAAAGCAGGAATAACAAGAGGTAGAAATGAAAAAACGAGCATTGCATAAAGATTTCTGGCAAGAAATTAAAAAAAGCAAAAGCAGATTTTTTTCTATTTTGTTAATTGTGGCACTTGGGGTTGCATTTTTTTCAGGGGTGCGTGCTTCCGAGCCAGATATGCGTCTGACCGCAGATCGTTATTATGATGAATCAGAATTGATGGATTTACGTATTATTAGTACATTGGGCTTTGCTGAGGAAGATATTGAAGCGTTGGAACAGATATCTGGCGTATCCGAAGTGGAGGCGGGATATATGATTGATGTACTATGTGATACACGGGATTCACAAGAAGTAATTCGATTTTATTCCTCCCCTGAAAAAATGAACCATTTGCAGGTGACGGAAGGAAGAATGCCAAAGGATGAAAATGAATGTCTTTTGGATACTGCGCTTTCTTCGAGTCATCGAATTGGAGAAACGATTACTGTTTATTCAGAGGATGAGTTAACGGATTCGTTAGCTGTAACAGAATTTGAAGTAACAGGTTTTGGAAATAGTCCTTATTTTATTTCATTTGATCGTGGCAGCACTACCGTTGGGAGTGGAACAATTAGCGGATTTGCAATTGTACCTGAGAAAACATTTATAACAGAAGTATATACACAGATAGAAATGAGAGTGGATGGAGCAGTAGATGTAGTAAGCCATTCAGAAGAGTATGATGAGATTGTAGATACAGTAAAGGAAAGAGTTGAGGCAATTGAGCAAGAACGATGTGAATGGCGTTATGAAACGCTTTATGAAGATACAGAAAAACAGATTCGTGATGCCAAAAAAGAATTAGAAGACGGAAAAAAAGAATCGGAAAAAGAGTTATCTGAAGCAAAACAGCAGATCGAAGATGGGGAAAAAGAAATCCAGGATGGGAAACAAGAACTGGAGCAAAAAAAGAAAGAATTAGAAGACGGAAAACAACAGATTGAAGAGAATGAAAAACAATTGGCTGAAGCCAAAAAAGAGATAGAAGAGGGAAAAACGCAGCTTGCACAAGCGAAGATGACAGTAAATGCAGCAGAAGTGGAAGTGGCGAAAGCCAAGGCCGAGATTGCGAATGCAGAAGCAGAATTGGAGCTTACAAAGGCTAAGGTTCCAAATGCATTGCTTTCTATAGAAGATCTTCAAAAAATGATTGCAGAAGGGGAAGCACAGTTAAATCAAGGAAAAGCACAATTGGCTGCGGCAGAAGCTCAAGTAGAAGCTGGAAGGGCGCAGATTACAGCCAATGAAGCGGAAATTACAAGGGGAGAACAAGAGATTGCGGAAGGGGAAAAAGCATTAGAAGAGGCAAAACAGCAAATCGAAGACGGACAAACACAAATCAGTGATGCAGAAAAACAACTAGAAGACGCTGAAACAGAAATTGCAGATGCCAAGAAACAGTATGAAGAGGGAGAAGAAGAAGCAGCCAAGCAGATTCAGGAAGCAGAGGAGCAGATTGAAAAGGCAGAAAAGGCATTGGATGAAATGGAACCAGCAGAATGGTATATTTATGGAAGAGAATCGCTTCCTGCTTATTCTGAGTTTGGGCAAAATGCAGATCGAATTGGAGCAATTGGAGAAGTGTTTCCTGTTATCTTTTTCCTTGTAGCAGCTCTTGTCAGTTTAACAACAATGACTCGTATGGTGGAAGAACAGCGAACCCAGATTGGAACATTAAAAGCATTGGGATATAATAAAGCAGATATTGCAATGAAATACATTGGGTATGCATTACTTACCACATTGGGAGGCAGCATTATTGGAGTGCTGATTGGGGAGAAAATTTTACCATTTGTCATTATTATATCGTACAAAATTATGTACCCTTCTTTGGAAGGAACGGTAATCCCATATAATTTATATTATGCGCTGCTTGGAACTGGGTTAGCATTGACCTGTACGGTTGTGGCAACGATTGCAGCGTGTTATAAGGAACTGGCGGCACAGCCTGCACAATTGATGCGTCCAGCTGCGCCGAAATCAGGAAAACGGGTCTTAATGGAGCGAATTGGTTTTATATGGAAACGATTGAGTTTTAGCCAAAAAGCAACAATACGAAATTTGATCCGGTATAAAAAGAGATTTTTCATGACCATTTTTGGAATTGGAGGATGTATGGCTCTTTTAATTGTAGGATTTGGTTTAAGAGATTCAATTATACATATTGCAGAGATCCAGTATAATCAAATTCAACTCTATGATGCCATGCTCAGTTTACATAGTGATGCCTCAAAAGAGGAGAGAGAAAAACTGGAAGAGTATTTAGGAGAGCAGAGTGAGATTGAAAATGCAGTAGCTACATTTATGAAATCCGTTGATGTTGTACAAAATGAGGTAACACGTACTGCCTATCTCGTTGTTCCACAATCGGATTCAGAATTGTCTCAATATATTAAATTTCAAAGTCGTACTTCTGACGAAACTTATGCGCTTTCGGATGATTCGGTTATTATAACAGAACAGATGGCAAATGCTTTGAATGTAAAAGAAGGGGATGAGATTGTTCTAAAGAGTGGAGAAGAATCAGAAAAGACGGTTACCGTGGGGAATATCACAGAAAATTATATGATGCATTATGTTTATATGACAAAGGATTTGTATAAACAGTTGTACGAAGAAGAACCTTCTTATGATATGATGTTGATTGACCTGGCAAAAGATCAAATAGAAAATGAAGAAGCAATTGGAAAGGCAATTCTCGATCAGCCTGCGGCATATGCAATGACTTATGTAAGTACAAATCGTGAAACAATTGAGCAGATGCTTGGAAGCTTAAATATTGTCATTGTTGTACTGATCATTTCAGCAGGATTGTTGGCATTTGTTGTGCTCTATAATTTAAATAATATTAATATTACGGAAAGACGCAGGGAGTTGGCAACATTAAAAGTGCTGGGATTTTGCGACAGCGAAGTGGCTGCCTATGTATATCGGGAAAACATATGGCTTACGTTAATTGGAGCAGGATTTGGAGTATTTTTAGGAATGATTTTGCATCAATTTGTTATCGTAACTGTAGAAGTAGATATGGTTATGTTTGGAAGACAGGTAGCGGTAATTAGTTATATCATGAGTGCAGGATTAACATGCCTTTTTTCCTTATTAGTAAACTACTCTATGTACTATAAGTTAAAGAAAATTGATATGGTAGAATCATTAAAAAGCATTGAGTAAAATACAGGAAAAAAAGAATCTTCACCAGAGATCTTTTGGGCAGATTATAAAACAAAAAACACCGCAGTATTCGGAAGCTATACTGCGGTGTTACTCTCTGGATCAATTGACAGTTTAAATACTGAAGGGAGATTCCAGAGAAAGGGGGAAAAGGTATAATAGTATGTGTATATTAAACTAGTAAAAAAAACTAGAGTCGTCGGCTAGTGAAAACGATAACAAATTATTTGCCTGCAAGCCGTCTTGACTTAGAGATGAGCGACTTACATTTTTGTGCAGCTTCGTATTGTTTTCGAAACGTATCCATCGGAGCTACAGCAGAAACTTTTTTATCACTCATCAATTCCTTACTCATATACTTCATTGAGTTTAAAATAGTTGTTAAATCTTGTTTCATTATATTACCCTTCTTTCAAGTGATATTGAAATGCTGTGTTCTTTTTGGTTACACCCATATTATGCACGATAGGGGTGTATTTGTCAATACTCAGAAAAAAACGTCAAAATCATTGAAAAAACACAAAAATTATGGCAATGTATACAAGAGTACAATCCTAAATAAAATAAAATTTAGAAACTCAATGAAAAATCCGAACGTATGAATGGAAAAAAAGGATTTTTTGAAAAAAACCTTTCCAAAAAACAAAATAAAATTTGTTAATAATGGATGAGAAGTTTTGGAAAAAATTATTGGAAAGATGCTGATATTTATGAAAACGATTTCATTTTATCATACGTTCAAACAATAGTCCCGCTCCAAACTAAAATGGAGCATAGTCTAAACGGATAAGACCTCCAATATTAAGAGGAGTGCCGCTGTAATCCCATGGACAAATGCCCTTCTTTTTTAAAAGGCTGCCACTAATGTATTCCGTTAAAAAAATACAGCAAGTATAGATACCTCCTCGAAATAAAATATTACGGTTTTTAGTTAGGCGATAAATGGGACGGAGGAATGCAGCAGCTCCATAAATTGGAAACATTAAGATTGAGGTTTGACTCATAAGACGAAAATCTTTTTGAATCAAAGAATGAATGCCAGTGAATAATACTTCTAAACACCAGCCCGTAATCCCACATTTAATAAAATTATTTTTCATATACATAGTATTTGCCGATATGAAAAACTTATACAATGTTTTTTTCTTTTTTCCTATGTATTGAATAGTTTTTGGATTTGTACTATACTGAAAACCGATAATAAATAGAAACGAAAGTTAACACAGTAGTCTTAGGTAAGCATTACTGGTGATTCGTTTCCTGTAAAGATTCATTCTATTGAGATAAATAGAATGTAGGAGGTAAGTATGGATTATAGAGAAGCGAGAGAATATATAGGTAGTCTAGAAGGACAGGGGATGGTGTTTGGATTAGATACAATGCATACATTAATGCAGGCACTCGGTAATCCTCAAGATCAGTTAAAATTTATTCATATAGCAGGAACAAATGGGAAAGGCTCTGTGTTAGCATATCTTTCTACTATATTAAAGAAAGCTGGATATCGAACAGGAACTTATTGCTCCCCTGCTCTATTTTCTTATGAAGAAAAAATACAAGTAAATGGAACTATGATTTCCAAGCAGATGGTTGCAGAAGGTTTGACAGAAATTCGAAATGCGATAGAAGAACTTCAAATAAGTCCTACCGTATTTGAAGTCGAAACGGCGCTTGCGTTTTGGTTTTTTCAAAGAGAAGCTTGTGAGATAGTTGTATTGGAAACGGGATTGGGAGGAGACTTGGATGCTACGAATATCGTTACAACTACAATCTGTTCAGTTATTACTTCCATTAGTTTCGACCATAAAAATATACTTGGCAATACATTAAAGGAAATTGCATCACATAAAGCAGGAATTATAAAAGAAAATATACCTGTAGTTATGCTGAAGCAGTCAGAAGAAGTAGAAACAGTGATTCAAAAGAAATGTAATCAAATGCATAGTAAGTTAGTGAAAGCAGATGGAAACGATGCCAGAATTATATTGGCAACCGTACGCAATCAAGTTATCTTTTATAAATATGAAAAATTGCTGACACATTTGCTCGGTGTATTTCAGGCAGACAATATTGCAGTTGTAATTGAAACAATTGAAGTACTGCGAGAGTTAGGATATTTTATTAGTGATGAACAGCTTAGAAGTGGAATTACTAACACAAGATGGAGAGGACGAATGGAACGGGTGAGCAGTTGTCCACTTGTTTTTGTAGATGGAGCTCATAATCCAGATGGGGCTTATAAATTAAAAAAATCGCTGGAACAATATTTTGCAGGAGATAAGTATCATTTAGTTATAGGAGTACTTGCAGATAAAGATTATCCAGCGATGTTGGAAATTCTTTTGCCGAAAGCAAAGGATGTAATTACCATTACTCCGCAGGGGAAGCGAGCACTTCCAGCCCAAACATTAAAGGAAACCGTTAAGCGTATGATGCCATTTATGAATGTAAAAGCGGCATCTGATTTAAAAGAAGCCTGGAATATGGCAGTGAAAAAAGAGGGAGAGATTACCGTAATTTGTGGTTCATTATCCTTTCTGGGAGAATTAGATTGTTGTATAAAAGAGTGGAAATTAGAAAGAAAGATGTCTTCCAATTCTTAAATTAATAGAAAGAACATCGGGAGAAAAAATAAAAGATAGGGAGAAAATAAAAATGGATAGAGAGAAAATAGAACAGGGAGTCCGACTATTATTAGAAGGAATTGGAGAAGATATTCATCGAGAGGGACTTTTAGAAACTCCTTCTCGAGTAGCTCGAATGTTTGAGGAGATCTATGGTGGATTATCTATGGATCCAGCACAGCATTTAAATAAGACATTTGCTGCTTCAAATAATGAAATGGTATTGGAAAAGGATATTGCCTTTTATTCCACTTGTGAACATCATTTACTCCCATTTTATGGAAAGGCTCATATCGCCTATATTCCAGATGGGAAAGTGGTAGGATTGAGTAAATTAGCTCGTACCGTAGAAGTGTTTGCAAGACGTCCTCAGATTCAAGAACAGTTAACTGCTCAAATTGCAGATGCATTACAGCAGTATTTGAAACCGAAGGGAGTTATGGTTGTAATTGAGGCGGAGCATATGTGTATGACAATGCGAGGAGTGAAAAAGCCAGGTAGCAAAACAGTAAGCTATGTATGCAGAGGATGTTTTGAACAGGAAGAATCCAAAGTGAATCGTGTATTTCAAATGATAAAGGACTAAAATGGAGGAGACTTATGAAAATTGGAAACAAAAGTTTCGATATAAACAACCACACCTATATTATGGGAATTTTAAATATAACCCCAGACTCTTTTTCGGATGGAGGCTGTTGGAATCAAATGGATCAGGCGCTCTATCATGCAGAAGAAATGCTACAGCAGGGAGCTGCGATTTTAGACATTGGAGGAGAATCCACAAGACCAGGTCATGTTCAAGTGAGTGATCAAGAAGAAATCGAACGTGTGGTACCAGTCATTCGTGAAATAAAAAAACGATTGGATATCCCTATTTCGATTGATACGTACAAATCAGGTGTGGCATCTGCTGCAATCGAAGCTGGAGCGGATATGGTCAATGATATATGGGGATTAAAATATGATTCTAATATGGCAGAGGTAATTGCAAAAGCAAATGTTTCTTGTTGTCTCATGCATAATCGAATTGAGGCGAATTATCAAAATTTTTTAGAAGAAGTTTGTATTGATTTAAAAGAGAGTGTTTCGATTGCAAAGCGGGCAGGTATTGCCGATGATAAAATTGTTTTAGATCCAGGAATCGGATTTGGAAAGACGCTGGAACAGAATTTAACATTAACGAATCATATGGAGTCACTTTCCACACTTGGATATCCACTTTTGCTTGGTACAAGTCGAAAGTCTATGATTGGATTAACATTGAATCTTCCTCCACAGGAGAGGGAAGAAGGAACAATTGTTACAACGGTTCTGGCAGTTATGAAAGGTTATGCCTTTGTTCGAGTGCATAATGTGGAAGCAAATCGACGTGCTATTGAGATGACAGAAGCAATTCTGCATTCTTAGTGGAATGCAGACATCCTGTGTTTCGAAACAAACAGCGGATGATAAGACAGAAGATAGAAAGGTTTGATGAAAATATGGATAAGATTAAAATTGTAGATCTGGAAGTATTTGCAAATCATGGAGTATTTGAGGAAGAACAGAAATTAGGACAGAAATTTCTTGTGGATGCAGTACTATATACAAGTACAAGAGTTGCAGGAAAGAAGGATAATCTGGAAGAGTCCATTAATTATGGAGATATCGCTGCACGTATTACCAAGTTTTTACAGGAAAATACGTTTCAACTAATCGAGGCAGCTGCAGAAAAGCTGGCAGAAGATTTGCTGCTGTATACAAAAGGATTGGAGCAGCTTACATTGGAAATAAAAAAACCTTGGGCGCCTGTGGGACTTCCTCTTAAAACCGTGTCGGTAGAGATTACAAGGGGATGGCATGAAGCTTATATTGCATTTGGCTCCAATATGGGGGACAAAATGGGGTATATTCAGCAGGCGATTGATCGAATTCGGATGCATCCTCATATTTGTGTGGAGAAAGTCTCTTCTATTATAGAGACACAACCTTATGGGGGAGTGGAACAAGATGTTTTTTTAAATGGATGTTTGAAAATAAAAACAATATTGGAGCCGTTGGAGCTATTGGATTTTATGCAGCAGTTGGAGCGAGAAGCGCATAGAGAACGAGTCGTTCATTGGGGACCTAGAACCTTAGATTTAGATGTATTATTTTATGATAAACAAGTTATAGAAAGTGAACGCTTGAATTTACCGCATCCAGAGATACCAAAAAGGACGTTTGTATTAAAACCAATGGTGGAAATTGCACCTTATTATCGGCATCCAGTTACAGGACAGACGATGAAGGAATTATTGGATTTGTTAGAAGGAATTCACTAAAAATCTTAGGAGGAAGCTATGCTGGATTTAGAAGTAATTAGAGGACAATTAGATGAAATTGACAATGAAATTGTAACATTGTTTGAAAAACGAATGCAGCTTTGTAAAGATGTAGCTAAGTTTAAAATTGAAACAGGAAAACAGGTATTAGACCGCAAACGAGAACAGAGTAAACTAAAGGTGTTAAAAGATCAAGTGCATGGCGACTTAAACCGCAGTGGTGTGGAAGACGTGTTTAAACAAATTATGGCAGTAAGCCGTAAATTGCAGTATCAGATACTGGCAGAGCATAATATGTTAGATGCAATTCATTTTCAAGAAATTGATCAAATAAAAAAGACCGATGTTACGGTGGTGTATCAGGGGGTTTCTGGAGCTTATAGTCAAAGTGCGATGTTTCAATATTTTGGAAAGCAAATAAAACATTATTCGGTACATACATGGGATGATGCAATGCAGGAAGTATCGAGTGGAAGGGCAGATTATGCAGTATTGCCAATTGAGAATTCTAGTGCAGGAATGGTTGGAGATGTATGTGACTTGTTAGTAAAATATGATAATACAATTGTCGATGAATGCTATTTAAAAGTGGAACATGCGTTAATGGGTTTACAAGATGCTTCCATAGAACAAATTCAGACAGTGTATTCTCATCCGCAAGGATTTATGCAATGTGCAGATTATTTGGAGGCGCATAAAGAATGGGAAACGATTAGTTTGAATAATACTGCGTTAAGTGCTCAGACAGTATTGGAACAAAATGATCCATCCAAAGCTGCAATTGCCAGTGAATTGGCAGCCGAGTTATACGGATTAAAAGTATTAGAGCATGGAGTTAATGATGAGAAAGATAATACAACCCGTTTTTTAGTTATTGCTTCAAAAAAAATTTATCGTAAAGATGCAAAAAAGTTGAGTATCTGTTTAGAAATTGCTCATGAAAGCGGAGCTTTGTATCAGACATTATCTCATATTATTTATAATGATTTAAATATGACAAAAATAGAATCTCGACCAATTCCAGATAAGGCATGGGAATACCGTTTCTTTATTGATATGGAGGGTAACTTAAGTGATTCTAGCGTCCAAAATGCATTAAGAGGAATGAAAGAAGAAGTGATGAGCTTGAAAATACTTGGAAATTACTAAGAGAGGAATAATATATGAATACAACAGATTTAATTTTATATAAAAACGCACCACATGAAAACTTTTTCGGGTATATGACATGGGTAATGGAACATTACGAAGATGATTCTTATAATAAGGAAGATGTAAAGACAGCATATTTTGAATGTGTGAATGAACTGATTGAATTATCTGCTCATTACGGACTAGAGGGGAATTTATGGCATGCTTATTTAGCGTTTGTCATTGCAAATGACGAAAATGCTTTTTCCATTGCGTGTGAGAAGACTGGAAAAGTGAATGGAAGCATATGGGAATTGGCAAAAATGGATTTTGTAGTATTTCGGGAATTGTTTTCCTTTGATTTAGAGCAGTTAGATCGGGGATTTGGAACAAAGTTAGGCTGCATATTAAAGAATTATAAGAATACAAATCAAAATGGAAATGTATTTAATCGTAGGATTCGTGATCGCATCTGTGAATTGGCTTGTCATTTGGCGGATATACAAGATGAGGAAAGTTTTGCTTGCTGTGTTGCAGAGTTTTATAAGGAATTTGGAGTAGGAAGTTTAGGACTTCATAAAGCATTTCGAATTAAGCATAATGAACAAAACGAAGTAGTGATTGAGCCGATCACATGTACGGAGCATCGAACGTTGAGTGATTTGGTTGGATACGAAAGACAAAAGAAAAAACTCATTGATAATACAAAGAATTTTATTGATGGAAAACCTGCGAATAATGTACTATTATTTGGAGACAGCGGAACAGGAAAATCTTCCAGTATTAAAGCAATTTTAAATGAGTACTATCCAGAAGGACTGCGTATGATCGAAGTGTATAAGCATCAGTTCCGTGACTTATCTTCCATTATTGCACAGATTAAAGATAGAAACTATAAATTTATTATTTATATGGATGATCTGTCATTTGAGGAATTTGAGATTGAATATAAATATTTAAAGGCAGTTATCGAAGGCGGATTGGAACGAAGACCAGATAATGTACTAATCTATGCGACATCGAACCGTAGACATCTAATTAAAGAAAGTTTTGATGATACAAAAGATTATAATCCAGAACTCCACTCTTCGGATACCGTACAAGAAAAACTTTCGCTTGTTGCTCGATTTGGTGTTACCATTTATTTTGGATCGCCAAATAAAAAAGAGTTTCAGGGAATTGTACGTTATTTGGCAAAACAGGCAGACATTCATATGGATGAGGAAGCTCTGTTGGCAGAAGCAAATAAATGGGAATTGAGCCATGGAGGATTATCTGGAAGGACGGCGCAGCAATTTATTGATTATATGAAAGGACAAGAAGAATAAAATTGTGATAAGAGCCTGAAATTTTTGGGGAAATTTACAAAGAATTAACGTATAATCAATAACTTAATCTAACAATTATAAGGAAAACATGGTATAATAAAAACTGTGATAAAATTATCTAATTTAAGAAAGGATTGTGAGGATATGGCAGTGACAAGAATGGCAGTCATAGATATTGGTTCTCACGAATTAGATCTGGAAATCTTTGATGTATCACCAGCAAAGGGGATCGTTCAAGTAGATCGAGTTCGTCATGCGGTAGCTCTTGGTCAAGATACCTATCGTTTGAAACGAATCAGTTATCAAGTCCTGGATGAGATTTGCAAAGTGCTAAAACGCTTTGTAGAAATTATGGAAGGATATCATGTAAATGAATATCGAGTTGTTGGAACAAGTGCATTGCGTGAAGCAGAAAATAATAGTGTTGTACTTGATCAGATACGACTTCGCACTGGAATTCGTGTACAGGTATTAAGTAATTCAGAACAACGTTATATTTGTTATAAGGCAGTAGCTGCGAGGAAGCATAACTTTAATCGTTTAATTCAGAAAGGCGCAGCGTTTGTAGATATTGGTTCGGGAAGTATGCAAGTTTCATTGTTTGATAAAAAGTCACTAGTTACGACTCAAAACTTCAAACTTGGAGCAATGAGAATTCGAGAAATGTTATCGAAGGTTGGAGATGACAGAACAATTTCCAAGTTAGTAGGTGAGCTGATTGATAACGATATGGAAACATTTAAAAAGATGTTTTTAAAAGACAGAGAAACGAAAAATGTAATTTGCATTGGGAATGTATTAGTTTATTTTCTGAGAAAATTAAATGAAAATTCACCAGAATGGATGACAGTACAAGAATTCAATGAGGTCTATGATTATGTTGTATCAAGTTCTGCCCGTACAATGGCAGATCGGTTAAACATTCCAGTTGCATCGGCATCGCTTGTACTTCCAACGATGATGCTTTGTAAAAAAGTAATTGACTTTACAAATGCAGAAATGGTGTGGATACCAGATATTAATATTTGTGATGGAGTAATTGCAGATCTGGCAGATCAGAAGAAATTAATTCATTTGGAACATGATTTCTCTTCCGATATTATAATGGCAGCAGTAAATATTAGTAAACGTTATATGGGAAGCAAGAGTCATGGATTATTAATGCAAAATAATGCGACCAAAATTTTTGATAGCATGAAACAGTATCATGGAATGGGAAAAAGGGAACGGTTATTGCTTCAGATTTCAGCAGTGCTGCATGATTGCGGAAAGTACATTAGTATGAGCGCACCAGGAAACTGTGCCTATGATATTATTATGTCTACGGAGATAATTGGATTATCCCATACAGAACGAGAAATGGTAGCGAATATTGTGCGCTATAATACGGTAGCCTTTCCGCCTTATGATAGATTTGATGGGAAGATGTCAGAAGCACAGTATATGACGGTAATGAAATTAACAGCGATTCTTCGCATTGCGAATGCAATGGATCGCAGTCATAAACAGAAGTTTAAGAATATTAAAACATCAGTAAAAAATCAGTTGTTGACAATTACAACGGAGTCAATCGAAGATATTTCACTGGAGCGAGTACTATTTAAAGAAAAAGCAGACTTTTTTGAAGAAGTATTTGGTATTCGTCCTGTATTAAAGCAAAAGAAGGGGGTCTGCTAAATGGATGCTGAATTATTAAAACCAGAACATTATCGCAATCGAGAACTAAGTTGGATTCAATTTAATTATCGTGTATTGGAAGAAGCGAGAGATAAGACATTGCCATTATTTGAACGGCTTAAATTTTTAAGTATTACTGCTTCTAATTTGGATGAGTTTTTCATGGTACGTGTTGCATCGTTAAAGGATATGGTTCATGCCAAGTATAAGAAACCAGATATTGCTGGATTAAAACCAGAGGAACAATTGGAAAAAATATCAAAAGAACTGCATGAATTTGTAGAATTACAATATTCCACTTATAACCGCAGCTTGTTGCCGTTATTGGAACAGGAAGATGTAACGATTATTACATCACATAAAAAGTTAAATAAAGAACAAAAGAAGTTTGTAGACGATTATTTTATGAAAAATGTCTATCCTGTTTTAACACCAATGGCAGTGGATTCTTCCCGCCCATTTCCATTAATTCGGAATAAAACGTTAAATATTGCGTCATTGATCCGTAAAAAAGGAGAAGCAGATGCTGAATTAGATTTTGCTACAGTACAAGTTCCGTCGGTACTTCCACGTATTGTAAAAGTTCCATCTGAAAATGGAATTACAATTATATTATTGGAACAGATTATTGAGCGGAATATCCATAAGCTTTATTTAAACTATGATGTTGTATGTGCTCACCCATATCGAATTGAACGAAATGCAGACTTAAGTATAGATGAAGAAGAAGCCGCAGATTTACTGAAAGAAATTCAAAAGCAATTAAAGAAACGACAATGGGGAGAAGTAATTAAACTGGAAGTAGATGATAAAATCAATAAAGATTTACTTCGTATCCTAAAAAAAGAATTAAATACAAAGGAGGATGACATCTATTATATTGGTGGTCCGTTAGACTTGACCTTTTTAATGAAAGTATATGGACTGGATGGGTATGATCATTTAAAAACGCCAAAGTATATTCCAAAGAAGGTTCCTCAGATTAATCCAGAGTTATCCATCTTTGAAAATATAAGAAAAGGTGATATTTTACTTCACCATCCATATCAGACATTTGATCCTGTTGTGGATTTTATTCGCCAAGCTTCTGTGGACCCTCAAGTGTTAGCGATCAAACAAACGTTATACCGTGTGAGTGGAAATTCACCAATTATTGCAGCGTTGGCACGGGCAGCAGAAAATGGAAAACAAGTAACGGTATTGGTTGAATTGAAAGCTCGTTTTGATGAAGAAAATAACATTATATGGGCAAAAATGCTGGAAAAAGCAGGTTGTCATGTTATTTACGGTCTGCTTGGATTAAAGACGCATAGTAAAATTACGCTTGTGGTGAGAGACGAAGAAGAAGGTATTCGGCGTTATGTGCATCTTGGAACAGGTAATTACAACGATGCGACGGCTAAACTGTATACTGACTGTGGACTGCTTACCTGCAACCCAGCCATTGGAGAAGATGCAACAGCTGTATTTAATATGTTATCAGGATATTCCGAACCACTCGGATGGAACCGTCTGTCTGTAGCTCCGCTTTGGCTGCGCCATCGCTTTATTCGTTTGATTCATAGAGAAATGCAATATGCACAGGAAGGAAAAGAGGCACATATTGTAGCGAAAATGAATTCCTTATGTGATAAAGAGATTATTGCTACGCTGTATGAAGCAAGCAGAGCGGGTGTTAAGATTGAATTGATTATTCGAGGAATTTGCTGTTTGAAGGTTGGCATTCCTGGAATCAGTGAAAATATTTCCGTACGTTCCATCGTAGGTAATTTCCTGGAACATAGCCGTATTTTCTATTTCCACAATGGAGGAGCAGAAGAAGTTTATATGGGAAGTGCAGATTGGATGCCTCGTAATCTAGACAAGCGAGTGGAAATCCTATTCCCAGTAGAAGATCCAAATTTAAAAGAAGCGGTAAAACATATTTTGCGAGTAGAATTGGACGATACGGTAAAAGCACGTATTTTGCAGGCAGATGGGCATTATGAACGAGTAGACCGTCGTGGCAAACCATATATTAATTCTCAAGAAGTATTTTGCGAAGAAGCGGCAGCAGCAGAAAAACAGGAAAAAGAAACGATTGGTCGAATCTTTATTCCAATGGAGCGTCCAGAAGAATAAAATAAGGTTTTGTTTTTCTCTTTGTATAGTGTAATAAAAATAGAGGCGGTTGAAAAGTAGTTGTTTAGAAAAACAAACTTTTCAACCGCCTATTTCTTGCCTTTTGGCACCAGTTGCAGTAATGTAATTTCTAATATCCTTCTCGGCGTCTCTGTTTTCTTAACTCATATCGCTTCTTTCCGCCTTCCCACTCCGCTTTTTCACTCTCTGTTTCAATAATTAAACCAGGTACTTTGACAGGATGTCCATCTTTATCAATGGCTACAAAGATGAGATAAGCCCGGTTAATGGAGTGACGCTCTCCAGATAGATCTTCTGTATACGTATCAACCCGAACTTCCATAGAAGAAGTTCCAACATAGGTAAGGTGTGCAATTAGAACAACCATATCATTAATGGATGCCCCAGCTTTAAAATTTAAATTATCAATCGCAGCGGTAGTAACTTCACATTGGGCATGACGTTTGGCAACGATTGCAGCGATTTCGTCGATCCATTGCATTAGAATACCTCCAAATAATCGACCATACGTATTCATATGCTGTGGATGTAAAATATAAACCTGTTCTGTTTTGGAATCGGACACATGTTTTCTTTGTTCCATCTAAAAACCCCCAAATAATTAATCAATTCAGTGTAAAGAGAATAGTTGTTCGCTCTAATAATTTTATTATAGCTCTTTTCAGAATACATGTAAAGATAAGATAAAGACTATATATATAAACTAATTCTTATGAATTAGTTGATTTATTATAAGTTTTGTGATACACCTGTAATATAAAAATTTAGATGATATAGCTAAGTCAAATTGGAAAAAGAAAAAATGAGCAAATGTAAGAAA
>OERG01000141.1_pt1 | contig 17072 bp, 26 predicted proteins | sample 1539951 | NCBI WGS metagenome assembly OERG01 (sample SAMEA3891870, study PRJEB23780) | metagenome | biome: terrestrial biome; feature: animal house; material: Caecal content | place: Italy | collected 2015-05-05
GTGCGGTTTTTCACCGCCGCCGGCCGCAGCAGGGAAAACCAGGGCACCGGGCTGCCGGTACAGAAACGGGCCGCCATCCCCTGGGGCAGCTTTGCGGGGGCGTAGCCCTCCTCGTCGGTGTCCTCGTTGTCGCTGGTAAAGTACTCGTTGGTGATCTGGTAGCCGGCCTCGGTGAGGGTGTGGGTTTGCAGGTAGATGCAGCTTTTGCCCTCCACCGTCACCTCACTGGCGAAGGCCACGTCCATCACCTGGCCGTGCCGGATGGTGATGGGCAGGATGCACTCGGCGGGCAGATAGTCCAGGCAGAGCCGGGCGTCAGGGCTGGGGACGGCCTTGCCGCCCTCTACTTTCAGTCCCTCGCAGCTCAGCACAAAGGCCCCGGTGCCCGACCGGAAGGCCAGCTCCACCAGGGTGTTGGCGTGGGTCCAGAAGTCCAGCTGCCCCAGAATGCCGCCGGTTTGGTCGGCGTCCTCCCCCAGCAGCCACCGGGCCGCCGCGGCGTCCTGGACCGTGAGGGTGGTTTTCTCGTTCAGCAGCAGAGACGCCCAGTCCTCGCAGGCCCGCTTCGGCATTCCCAGACGGTACATGGGCCGCCTGCACGGCTGCCCCCGGAGGTTCATCTCGTGAACGGTGTGGAAGGGCTCGAACCAGCCCCGCCACCAGTCCCGCCAGGCAGTGATCTGGGAGTAGTAGGCGCCCTCAATTTGCCATTTCTTTTCTTTGTTCAGGTAGTTGATGAAATGTTGAATGTTCATAGGTTCAAAAGGCGGTTCCGTTCCCGCTCGATGGTGTATTCAAAGGCGTCCAGGCTGTCGATGTCGGTGGTGCCGTCGTCCAGACGAGTGTCCTGGCCGGGGGTGGTGCCGCTCCACAGGGCAGTGGAGAGGGCTTCGGCCAGGGAGGCCGCCCCCGGCATATACCAGAACCGCCCGCCGCCCATCAGGATGCAGGTCAGGCGGATGCGGTCATTGATGGGGATTTTCTTGGAATTGCCCACCCGGGCTGCCAGCCAAGAAAACCGACTGGCCAGCAGGGCCGACCGGAGGGAGTTCTTCAGCACCTGCTCGGCGCTGTCGCAGTAGACGGCGTGGATCTCGCCCCAGCCGGCAAAGACCTGCCGGACAAAGTCCAGGAACTTCCCGGCCAGAAAGGCGGTGTCGGTGCCCTTGGGGTCTACCCGGTCGGAACACAGGGCCACCACCCCGGCGGCAGCGGGCAGGATGCCCACCGCCACATAGGCGTGCTGTGAACCGTTCCCGCCGAAGTCCACCCCGATCTGCACCCGGGTGCCGGCGGGCAGCTTTTTCCCGGCGGGCCAGAGAAACCGGCCGTCCCCGGCGGCCTGGCTGTCGGCAAAAATCCGGTAAATGATCCCCTCGGCGGCGCACCACTGGCCCAGGATGAATCGGTTATAGTAGACGGTGCCGGCCAGCTCCTGTTTCAGCTGGGCCACGAAAGTGGGGTCCAGGGCGGGGTTGTCGTCGATGGTAGAGGTCTGGCAGAGGATGTCGGCCCCCGAGTCGATGAATTTTTTCAGCCAGTGGTGGGGGTCCGCCGGATTGGCGGTGCCGTCGAAATGGGAGTGGGTGCACCGCAGGCGGGTTTTCAGCATCTGGAACAAATCTTCATTCCAGGTGGTGACCTCATCGCCATAGGCGTACTCGATGGTCATGCCCTGGATGCGGGCCACCTGGTTTTTCTTGTCGGCACCCAGGACGTAGACCTTCCGGCCAAACAGCCGGGCGGTGTTGTCGCTGGAGATGGTGCCCACCAGCGCCTCGCCCCAGATCTCCCGCATGGGGTCCAGGATGTTCCGGGACAGGGTGCCCTGGGTGTGGCCCAGCAGCACCGCGGCCCCTTCGCCCCGCAGAGCCAGCAGCCGCTTGGGGATCACCACCGCATAGTCCAGCCAGCTTTTCCCCGAGCCGGTGGCGCCGATCTTGAAGTTCCAGCGGTGATTGCAGGCCGCCAGGTATTCCAGCTGTTTAGTCGATAACACTGTCGATCCCTCCCAGCAGCTTTTCGGCGGCGGCCAGCTGGGCCGCTGCGGGATCGTCCCGGCCGTCCTCGCCCAGGATGTCCAGGATCAGCCGCCCCGCCCGGGCGTCGCCCTCGGCGGCCGCGTCGGTGAGGCCCACAATCATGGCCATTTGGTTGTCCACGTCCTCGGGATCAAGGCCCCGGCGGGCCAGGGCGTTCCACCGCCGCTTGTCCGACACCGGCAGGGAAAGGTACAGGTCGGCAGCCTCCTTCAGGGCCCGCCTGCGGCGGCGGGCCGCGCCGGATGCCCTGCCGCCGGCAGATTGAATTTCTCGTTGTTCGCTCGTTGTTCGATCTGCAATGGAAACAAGATTTTTCTCGTTCGGCACGGTCACCACCTTCCTTGTTGTACGCTGCTTTGGTGCGGCTGCCCGGAGTTGAACCGGGCCGGGGAAAAATCGGGAGGTCGATCATGCCTGCAAACGTGAGCCCTATCTGCGAAAAGGAGAAACCCCGTATCCCAACGATCAGCCGCATATAAAAAGAGCACCGGCCCTTCTGCCGATGCTCTACGGATACAGTGTACCATGGCCGGGCCGTGAAATACAATGAAATCTTAGCCCGGGTCGATCCCCTCCACGGCGCTGCGGTGGAGCTGGAGCACCCGCCGCAGGGTGAATCCCCGATCTGCGGCGATCCGCTCCCACCGCTGGCCTAAGATATACCGCCGGGTCAGGATGTCCCGCCGCAGCGGATCGGCCACCCCATAGATGGCGGCCGCCACCTGGGTGCGGCACTCTGCCGTCCGGGCCGCCTGGGCCTGGAGCTTTTCCTGGGCCTCCAGGATCTGCTCCACCGCCCGGGGCAAGGCCTGGCCGTCCCCGCCGCCGGGCATCCCGGTCAGTGCCTGGGTCACCCGGGCCGCCTGGGTGCGCAGGGCCTCGATCTCCTGGAGGATGGTGTCCTCCTGCTGCACCGCCTCCCGGTAGCGGCGCAGGAAGGCGAGTTTTTCCTGATAGGTCATCACGCTTGCCTCCTCATGGTGTTTCCAACTCCTGCACTTCGATCTCCACCCGGGGGTGCAGGCGATCCAGCAGCACCCGGCTGCCGTCGTGGCCCGCCACAATGGCGGCGCAGTCGTCGGCCAGGACCCCCGCCTTCACCAGAATATCGCAGGTGGCCTCCATCAGGTTCACCAGATCCACCCGGCGGCGGTTGGGCATATAGTAGACGCACTTCAGGTTCACCGCCGCCGCCACCGGCTGCCGGGGCGGGTGGATCTGCCGCAGGCAGTCCTTCTCATACTGGGCGTAGGCTGCGCTGGGCACCAGAAAAGGCTGGCCGCCCCGTCCCTTGAAAATCCGCTGGCTGTTTTTCTTGGTGCGGGGGGCACCCAGCAGGGTGTATGTAAGCATCGGGTCACCCATGATCCGAGACCTCCTTCATCTTCACCATGGCTGCCTCGGCTTCAGCTTTGGTTCTAAATACGGTCTCACCGATTTCGGAGCCATCAAACGAGGTGCATCCGCAGTCGTAAATCAACCGTCTCACGTCGACCTCAAAAACATAGGCGTCATTTGCTTTCCAGGCACGATCTCCAACGCGAAAGGCTGGTGCAGGGCGTCGGTTCTCCTGCAGGGGCCTGGGGACATCATCGGCAGGAACAGTGACTCCATGATCCAGCAGAAAGTCTGCCAGCCACTCGGTAAAGCTCCCGGTCTCAGGGTCTGTCCGCTTCGCGTCGATTATCAGGTGAATCAATTTTGCTCTTTCTTTGGCTTTGACCATTCGCTCACTCCTTTCGTTTGTGCCGCCGGGGGCGGGTGAGGGCGTCGGCCAGGAAATCGTTGCCGCTGGGCTGGGGCCGGTCCACCCGCTTGTCCGAACCGGCGGGGCGCCGCCCGGACTGCCAGGCAGCCAGGGTCAGCTGGCCCGCAGCTGCGGCCTGGTCCAGAATCCGGCGGGTGTAGGCCAGGGGACACTTGGCCGCGTGGGCTGCCGTCTCCCGAATGGCTTCCAGGATCAGGGCGTCCTCCATGCCGGCTTTCCTGTATCCAGCAAAGACATCCCGGACCGCTGCGCCTCCCGTGTAGCCGCAGTCAGTCCAAAAACATTCGGGGGAGGGCGTCATCGCCGTCATCCCCGGCGGCCCCGCCCCGGAAGAAGACGAAGTCTTCCCAGGAACAGGTACAGGTACAGGATCAGGTACAGGTACAGCCGGTTTTGCCGCCTGCCCTTCGGCAAAAGCGGCATTTGCCGGATTTGCCGCCCTTTGCCGCTCTCTGCCGTTGGTCACCTGGGCGCCCCGGCGGCCTGCTTCCCGGCGCTTTTCCTTGGTGTCGGCCCACTTTTCCAGGTTGTTGTCCAGCCGCAACCGGATGAACTCCCAAGCCATGGCGGCCGCCGGGCTGTCAAAGGCCTGGGGGCTACCGGTCTCGGTGTAGTTGAGAATCCCCAAAAACAGGCGGCCCACATCCTCCAGCGGCAGGCCTTTCAGGGGCCCCGCCCAGTCGGTATACAGCAGAACGCTCTTGCTTTTTTCCATGGGGGCCTCCACAATCAAAACGGCAGGTCATCGGCGTCGGTGGCATCCAGCTGGCGGGTCAAATCCTCCTCGGGCACCGGCTGGCGGCTGCGTGGCGCATAGTCTCCCAGCTGCTCACCTGGATAAAGCCGGTTTTCAGCGGGAATGCCCGGCGGATCAGCGTCCGGCGGACGCTTCTCAGCGGCGGCAAAGCTGGCCATGCTGGTCTGCTGCGGCACCGGAGCGGGCTGGTCAAAGGGAGTGGCTTCGTCGATCTCGGCCAGGGCCGGCGGGGCCTGCAGGGGCAGATCCGGGATCATATCCACCACCTGCTGCATCCAGCGCAGGGTGACCAGGTCCCCGGGCAGAATACCATCCGCCGAAAGGCTGTAGAAAAACTTGCCGCTGCCCTCAGGGTACTCCCGGCGCTTGATCTCCCGGCCAAAGGCGGCCAGGAAATCGCCTTTCTGGTACATCCCGTCCCGCGGGCCGCTGCCATCCCAGCACTGAACATCTATGAAAAGGCTTTTCCAGTGGCCGGCCTCGTCTTTTTCGCTCTGGGCTTTGAGGTTGAGGATCAGGACGTCCCTGCCGCCCAGGGGCTTGATCTCGGGCTCCCGGGCCAGGGAGCCCGACACAAGGACCCCCAGCCGTGTTTTGACAATCATTCGCCCTCACCTCCGAAGGGGTCCTCTGCGCTGTCCTGCCCGCCCTCGTCGGGGCTGTCGGCGGTGACGATCTCCACCGCCGGCTGCCCGGCAGATTTCCGGCGGCTGGAAATACGGCGGGGCGGCTGATCGTCCTCCACCTCCCGGGCGGTGCTCTCGGCGTCCACCTGAATCTCGCTCTCGTCGTAGAGCAGGCCATAGGTGGAGGGAAAGGCCTCCCGCAGGGCGTGGACCAGGGCCACCTTGCGGATCATGGTGGCGGGCTTTTTGGCCCAGAGGGATTTGCCGGTGTCATATTCGCCCAGCTTCACTTCGTCATAAGAGGGACGGGTCCGGTCTTTCCGGTAGACCTTGGCCCAGCCCCCCAGCAGCTGCTCATTCTCGTAGGTGATGGACCCCTCCCGGTATTCGATCTGGCCGTCCGCCAGGACAATGACCCCGGCCTCGAAGCCGTCAAAGGCGGGATGCCGTTCCGCCATCTGCATATAGCAGTTTTTGCCCAGAACGATGGTGCTGGGGGTGTCCTCGCTGTTGTTGTCGTAGTGGATCAGATAGGCCTCTTTGGTGAAGGGGTTGAGGTGATAGGCCCGGCAGGTCTCCAGGAAAATCTTGCACTCGGGGTCGGTGGCCTTGGGGCAGATGAAGTGGCGGACGTCCTCAAAGGACACCGAAAAGTGCTGGCCGCCGGCATCGGTGATTTCCACCGGCTTGCTGGGCGTGGCCGGGGCCAGTGCGGCGCTGCCAACCGTCTCAAAGGCCGGCGCAGGCCGGGCCGAGCGGGAAGCAGTGGGAGTGGATGCGGGCTGATTATTGCGGGTGAAAGCCATAATGTATGTACCTCCTGTTTACTTGATGGAACCGAAAAGGAAGCCGCGCTCTGCGGCGGCAGCCTTGAACCAGCGGATATCCTCCTGGGTGAACTCCACCCAGAACCGGTAGCGATGCCGCTGCGGCTCTGCCGGCTGGGCAAAGGTTTGGAGCAGCTCGGTGTCCAGGCGCTCTTCGCTGGTGACAAAGGCCCCGGCGTGGGCCGCGGTGGCCGCTTCGGCCCGGATCTGCCGTTCTTCCTCGCTGGGAGGGATGGTTACCGGGGAGGCCTTCCGGGCCTGTTCGGCGGCTGCCCGGGCTGCCGCCGCCTGGGCGGATGCCAGGCGCAGGTCTTTGCGGCGCTGGTGTTCCCGCAGGGCATCATTCAACCGAAACGCCCGGGTATATTCGGCGATGCAGGCTTCTGCATCATCTCCGCAGGTTTCACGGATGATCCGCAGCTCCTCCCGGCGCTGCTCCAGGAGCTTCCGCAGCTCCCGGACGGCGGTGGAGAGCGGCGTGGTTTTGTTCAGCCAGCGGCGGTCCAGCAGACTGTCAAAGGGGACAATGGGGGAAAGATCATCCCCGGCTGCCTCCTGGTAGATCTGTTCCAGCGCCTTGCGCTTTTCCTCCCGTTCGGCCTCCTCCACGGCCTTGACCTGGTGGTCAATGGCAGCGGACACCTGCTTGACCTGGCCCCGCATTTCGGCAATGCGGTCCAGTAGGGGGTCCACCTTTTCCAGATACTTGTCCTTGATGGCCTTGGCAGCCTCGGCCAGCTGCTTGTCCCATCGGTTCACCTGGGCGCGGTCGTCCTTGGCCGACTTGATTTGATCGGCAGTGTAGACCCGGCCGGTATAGCTGACCAGCAGGGTGTCGATGTTGGCCTGGACTTCGTCCAGATTCCCGGTGGGCTCCGGAATGGCCGGCACCTGGATTTTCACTTGAACCAGTTCAGCCGTCATCGGTTTCCTCCTCCTCGTCATTGCTCAGATCAAAATAGTAATTATCCGGCGGTTCCAGGCTGGCATTGCAGGCGCGGGCCAGGGCGGCATCCTGGGCAGCATACAGGGATTCAGAATAGGTCATGTGTTCTCCTTTCTTTTGGCGGCCTGATACCAGGGGCAGGCATCCCGATGGATGCACCAGTGGCACTCGGAAAGACGGGGCTTCATCTGGCCGCAGAGGCGTTTCTCCACGATGTTTTGGAGAGACTTGGATTTCCGGCTCATGTGTTCTCCTTTCCGTTAGGCCAGGTGCCAAACTCCAGGGCCTCGCTCAGCTTGTCCCGCAGAGTCTCAAAGGGCTCCACAGCCGCCTCGAACACCTCATAGGGCAGGGCGTCCAGCGTCTCGAACTGGGCCCGGAGGATACTCTCCATCGTGTCGGCGATCTGCCTGGAGACAGAAACCTCGGCGGATTCGCCCTCGGTCTGGCTGGCTTCCAGCTCCCGGACCCGCTCCCGCAGGGCGTCGGCTTCGGCCTGAGCCTGGTCCAGCTTATCCTGCACCGGCTTGGCGCCTTCGGAGCGCCAGCGGGCAATATCGTCAGAGTCGGCGCCCCGCACCTCAATGGGCCTGTCCTCCAGCTCCTTCACCCGGGCCGTCTGGGTGCGGAGCTGGTCCCGGGCAGCGTCCAGGGCCTTCCGGGCGGTGCGGCAGCTCTCTTTTGCCTCCTGGGCCTTCTTTTCTGCTGCGATCCGGGCTTCGTTGGCAGCCTGGCGGCGCTGCTGTTCATCGGCCAGGACTTCGCTGCAGGCTTTGCTCTCGGCCTCATGGGCGGCTTTTTCGTCGGCCAGCTCCTGTTCTTTGGCTTTCAGCTGGGCCAGCAGCTCCTGGTACTGCTTGTGGGTGGTGATGTCCCCGTCCTTGACCCCCTGTACCAGCTGGGCCGGGGCGGAGGGCTTGGCCGCTGCATACAGCAGGGAAGGGCTGGCCGATTCCAGCACTGCCTGTTCCTCGGGGGTGGCACCGTTCAGCAGGCCGGCAACTTGGAGAAGATTGTAAGCGGTCGAGCGCTTCATGCCGACAGAAGCACACCAAGACACAAAAGCATCATCCCCTCTGTGACCGTGCTTCGAGTTGTCCGAATTTTGGACGACTCCCCCGCACAGTGCATCGTGGGCAATGTACACCGCCTGGGCCAGCTTGGCGACGTAGTCCCGGCGGGCTTCGCAGATTTCCCGCTCGGCCCAGTGCAGAGCGTCCGCCGTGGGACGGTCCAGGCCGGTGTAATCAAAGCCAGCGGCGGGGGTTGCGGGCACATCGGGCGCACAGGCCAAAGGCGCGGCAGTGCCGCAGTCCGCAGGGGAGCAGGGGCCCGATGGCGAGGGTTGGGTGGGTTCGGTCCAGCTCCCGGGGGTCGATGCGGCGGCATCCGCCCCGCTCTCCAAGATGGTCGAAGTTGCCGCCGGCGACGCGGCAGCAGGGTCTGCCGCAGTCGCAGCAGCATCCGTGATCGGGGCAGGTTTGATTTTGCATTGATGGGTGTCCTCCTTGATCAGGCCGTTCTCGCGGCAGAACTTGATAAATTTGGACCAGGTGTATTTCGTTTCCGGCTCTCCCTCGGGACGAATAGAAACACCTTTGTAGTCGTAGTCAATGAACCCAAAGGATCGGGCAGACCCACCGTTTCCCATGGCATTCCTGAATCCTTCGGCGCTCATATCACCGCCGATTTTCTTTTTATAGCTCACCAGGATGGCCGCCAGCTTGACGGCGTTTGTGGTTTCCATTCTTGCAAATTCCTCCATTTCTGCTACAATGAAGGTGAGCACTTGCATCAGCTCACCTTTTGGCCCTGCCCGATCCAGTCCATCGGGTGGGGCCGCTTTGCGTTTACAGGCGGATGCCGTCCACGACGCGGGCCAGGGTCAGCATCTGCCGGATATGCCAGGCAGCCAGCGCCAGCAGCACAGCGGCCAGGACGGCGGGAATGTTCAGGCGTTTCATGGAATCTCTCCTTTCTCGTGTTGGTACTGCCGGATCAGGGCGGCCCGGGCCTCGGGGCTTTTGGCCATCAGCCTGCCATAGGAGAGGCCGGCCCAGTCAGCTGCCCGGGCGAGAAGCCGCAGGGAGGCTTCCCGGGTTTCAACTTCCCGGTTGGCCTGGTTGGCCGCCTGCTTTTGGTAGTAGGTTCGGGACCAGCAGGCCCGGACGGCCAGCCGGCAGTCGGGACAGTATTTCTGAGCTGTGCCTGTGGGGGTGTAATAGGCCCCGCAGCGCAGGCAGCATCGGGTTTTACCGGCGGCCATGGCGGCGCCTCCTTCGGATGGCTTTGCGCCGGGCCTGTTTCTCGACCCGGTCGCACCACCAGCCCGCCAGCAGAGACGCCAGGGCGAAGGCGGCCAGCGCCCACAGAACCGGACTCAGGCAGGTGGCCTGGTAGTCAGCATAGCCGGCCAGTTCAAGGATCGTCTGCATGGGCGTCTCCTTTCACTGGCTCAACTCGGCCAGCTGCCGGGCAAAGCTGATGGTCTTGATCCGCAGCCCGCCCCGGCCGCTGATCCAGCCGTCGGGGAAGTACCGCTTGATGGTTTCAGCCTTTTTGTACTGCATCTCTTTCTTGACGTCGTCCATGGTCATGGTCTGGCCGTACTGCTGGCTCAGCTCATGGTAGATGGCGGCGGTATCGGGATTTTCCTTCATACGCTCTCCTTCCTTTGGATCAACCTTTCAAACGCAGCGTTCAGCTTGGCTTCTGCGCCTTTTGGATTTCGATGGCCGTTCATCAGCAGACTTACATATTTGTCATTGAGACCCGCCTCTGCGGCCAATTCTTTTGCGGTAATGCCTGCCAAGTGCATGCGCCCTAGCAGGTCACCTGTCCATTTTTCAGGCATGAAATAGTGTCACCTTCTTTCGTAATCCATCTAAAACAGCTCGAATTTTGTTGTGCAAGTATACGAAAGTTATCATTTTACGGTCGTATAGTTGACTTTGGTTTACTCCGATGATACTATGTTATTGTGAATAAAGTAGTATATAGATAACTTTAGTTGCCTTGCACGCTTATTATATGGCTACTTTAGTTGCCTGTCAAGGCGCAAAAAGCAACTTTAGTTATATTTGTGCGTCCGCACAAAACGTGAGGTGACTTTTTGTGTTTTATGACAGTTTCATTTCTCTTTGCGAAAAGAAGGGTGTATCCCGAACAAAAGCTTGCATAGATTGCGGCTTGAGCAGGACGGCCTGGAATAAATGGCAAGGAGGAGCAGTACCAAACGGGGAAACGATCAACCGATTGGCAGACTACTTTGGTGTAACAACTGACCGCCTTTTGGGCACCGAGACAGAAAAAGACCTCGCCAAACCTGGCGAGGTCTCAGAAGCAGATTTGAAATTTGCTCTCTTTGGCGGTGAAGCTACTGACAAACAACTGGAAGAAGTGCGGCGCTTCGCTCAGTTTATTAAAGAGCGTGACAAAAAATGACGTTAAATGAACTGTACCGTCTGGCTGAAGATTTTGGTATTGATGTTTCTTCTCTACCTTTGCCAGAAAGTGGCAGTCTGGCGCTGGAGCTGGACGGGCGGTGTTATATTGGGCTGGACAGCTCAAAGTGCTATCCGACAGGGGAGGCAGCGGCCCATCTGGGCCATGAGCTTGGGCACTGCTTGTACGGGGGCTTTTACAATGCAGCTGCATCTCGGGATACAGTTATGAGGCATGAAGTGAGGGCCGACAAGTGGTATATCGAGAATGCGATCCCAAAGAACGAACTTTTTCCCCTTTTGGAAAAAGGTTACAATACTTGGGAAATCGCCGAAATGATGGAAACAACTGAGGAGTATATTCAAAAGGCTTGTTTTTACTATGAAAGGATTGAAAAGGTATAGCCATACTGCTGGCAATCCTTTTGGGAGTCCTGCAAATTTTAATGCGGAATTAAAAAAACAAGGAGGAAATCATGAAAACAGCAAAGTTGGTATTCGGCATTTTGTCCGTTGTATTTTCAGTCCTGGTTTTGCTGCAGAGCTTTGCAGCAGGTGTGGTGGATGTGATTCAAGCGGCAGGCGGTACCGCCGGCACTGCAGGACTGTTTGTGGCCAGCCTGATGCTGGCGGGCGGCATCGTCGATATTGCGGCCCGCAATTCCAAGGGCGGCGCCATTGCATGTGTGGTCCTGTTCTGCATTGCGGCCATCATCGGCGCTACCATGTATGGCGTATTTGGGGATCTGCAGATCTGGAGCTGGTACTGCATCCTGGTGGCAGCCATTAACCTGATCTCGATTGCAACGCAGTTTAGGGATCGATGATAAAAGATTCGACACGCTTGCTTTGTGGTTTAAAGGAGGAACTACCCATGCACTTTTCATCCCGTATTCTCTCGGCGGCCCTGGCCGCCGTCCTGGCGGTGTCGGCCCTGTGTCTGCCGGCGTCCGCCGCCAAGTATGACACCCTGATCTTCCCGGACGCTGCTGGCAATCAGATCACCTATGTGGACCAGCAGTATCAGGACATTGCCCAGCTGCCCATCGGCGCCGCCATCATTCTCACCGGCATGCCCGACTACAACGCCGCTTACAGCGACGGCCAGTACAACTATGTGGGCTTCAACACCGACAAGGGCACCTGGTACATCCGGCTGGGCAGTTCCAGCGTGGATGCCCTGAAGAAGATTGTCCCGGACGACGGCTCCATCACCGAGTTCACCGCCTGCGGCGTTTATGTGGGCTTGCTTGCCGCCAATGGCCTGCCGGTGGTGGATCTGGCCCAGGGCCAGGCTCTGGTGTACAGCGCCCAGGCCGGCGGCGACGCCGTCCACCCTCTGGCATCCGAGCTGCCCCAGTATCAGCAGCAGATCGACGCGGCCAGGGCCGCCCAGGCTGCTGCCGAGGCCGCCGCCGCCCAGCGGGCCGCCAAGGAGGCGGAATTCACTAGCCGGGGCCTGCCCTATGTGGAATACACCCCTACCGGCGTGATGGTGTGGATTCCCACCCATGGCGGCACCAAGTACCATAGCCGCTCCAGCTGCAGCAACATGATCGACCCCCAGAAGGTGGATCTGGGCTATGCCGAGGCATTGGGCTTCACTGCCTGCAAGCGGTGCCACTAACTCTCCTATCATTAACCTATTACTATTTTTATCGTGATCCCAGATGAAAGGGGGGCCTCTTTATTCTAAAGGAAACAGCTCAGGAACAAGCCTATCATAAGTTGTTGTCTTCAGATCTTGCAGACGAAAAAGATGTAACTTATCAGTATAAAGTGTATGTTCAGCTGATTCAAAGCAATCTAGAGCACTTCTACAAAAATCGTGTGGACTGGAACCAATGCATCCAGCAATATTTTCACAGCAGTGAGTACCAGAGGCAGTGCCACCTGCCCAAAAGCTGTGAGGAGATTCCCCTTATAACGGCCGATGATCTCCGGCAAATGATTGCAGAAGATGAACAATTTCATGCCCGCAGAGATGCAGTTCTTACACTGAGCGAAAAAATACTGAAGGCCACGCCTCATGAAAATCCCCAAGAGTTGCTCCATGCTGCTTCTCTCCTCGGAATTCTTCCCGTCCAGAGCAGCGACAGCCTTTATCACTGGCTTATCCTGCGGGACGGCATGACAGCAGAAGAACAGAAATCCATAGAGGCCACCATTCGTTCTGATCCTGGCCCGCTGGTTGCTCTTTTATATCTTTTTTATTTTATCCTAATGCCAGGGGGATGGTTGACCTTTCCGATCATCGGTACAACTTGGACACAGGAAAAAAATCAGTATTTTTATCGTGGCGAGAGTGCTTATTACGGTTCTTCCAAGCCGAGTATTTACCGATTTGATAATAAAAATGATTCCATAAAAAGGCAAGCCCGGCGACTTACTATATCGGAAACCGGCTTTTTCCTAAACCAATTTGATGCAGTAAAACACTGGCCTGCCTCTGGTGTAAATTATCTTGCTTTAGCCCAGCATTATGGGGTGCCAACGCCCATGATGGATCTTACCAGCGACCTGAAAACAGCCCTTTTCTTTGCCTGCTGCAAATATGAGCACCACCGGTGGCGCCCGTTGAACCGAAAGGATTTTGCTGTTGGTTCCGGCTCGAAAGATCCTCGATATGGGATTCTCTATCGTTCTCCTACCGAAATTACATCCATGAAATGGGCTTTGTCAGCCACGGATTCTGCAGAAGGTTTTATTATGCCGATTGGATATCAGCCTTTTATGCGCTGCAGTGCGCAGCACGGCTATATGCTCTTGGCCGACAACGAACACTATGATATGCTGCAGGATCCCCTGTTTGATAAATTTCGTTTTGAGCACGAGGAAGAGTTCTGCCGCTGGATTTTTCAGGAGATGGATCAGGGAGCCAAGGTTTATCCTCTGGACGATGTCCCTGATCTTGAACCAGCCATGGAAAAGATTGCTTCTTCCCATGTCATTTCACCCGAAACTTTTGCTGGTCTGAATCTGCCTGCTGATCGGGCATATATTTTAAAACAGCTTCTCCACCAAGCTGGGTATGAGGTATTGAATCATCCAAAAGAGTACATCACAAAAAAGAGGCTACATAAAATCAACAAGCAGTACAGCTGCAAAGTTGCCCTTCAAAAACTGGATTTTATGCCCATCTCGTCTCCGATTCTTCGACTTTCATCCGACCTTTTGGTAGACGAAAATGGGATGGTGAGTCGCGCTCCTTGATGTTCGGCACTGCCGACGATTTGCAGATCCGACTTTTTTCTGCCGGTCGTTTTTCACAACATAGGGCGGCTATGGTAGAAGACTTTACCACAATAAAAAATCCCGCCCACCTGTTGGCGCAGGCGGACGGGACAAGCAACCGGCTCCCCTCAGAGAGGATCATCGCACAGTCGTGGAACACTGTGATTATACCTCTTTTGGGCGGGGTCTGTCAAACCATACCCAAAGGAGGTTTTTTGGATGGCAAAGAAAAAGCGCCGGGCCGACGGCCGGATGGAGATCAAGCGAAAGATGCCGGACGGCAGCGTCCGCCACTTTCTGGGCAAGACGGCGGCCGAGTGTGAGCGCAAGTACCGGGATGCCCTGGTGAACTTTGAGGCCCAGCAGAGAGCGCAGGCCGAGGGGCCGCTGTTTGAGGAGGCAGCCGCAGCCTGGTGGTTTCAGGCCCAGCCGGCCCTGAAACCCGGCACCATGCGCAGCTATAAGGCCAGCTATCAGGCGGCGGTGGAGTACTTTGGCGGCCGCCGGATGGCGGAGATCAGACCCCAGGACGTGGCGGCCTGGCTGAAAAAGCTGAAGACCCAGGGCCTGGCCCAGGCCACCATGAGGAACCGGCACAGCGTGCTGAACCTGATTTTCTCCTATTGGTGCACCGATATGGGCGGGGAGGCAAACCCCAGTCTGCTGGTGCGCAACTTAAAAGGAAAGAAAGTGGAGCGCACCCCGCCGGCGGACGATGTCATCGAGATCATCCGGGCCCACCCGGAAGGGAAAATGGGGCTGCTGGCTGCGGTGGCCATGTACACCGGGCTGCGGCTGGGGGAGATCATGGCCCTCACATGGGGGGACATCGACCTGGAAAACCGAGTGCTGTCGGTGACAAAGTCTATTTCCTGGGGAAATAACCGGCCGGTGATTTCCACCCCGAAAACCAAAAACGCCGTCCGCCAGGTGCCGCTCCTGGAGCCGCTGGCGGCCCGACTGGCCGAAGAAGGCAGCCGGCCTGCCGGGGAGTACCTGATCAGCGGCACCTGTGAGCCGCTGACCGCCAGCCAGCATAGGAAGCGGTGGCTGGCCTACTGCAAAGAGCTGGGCCTGGCCCGTGAGGCAGGGGAGTACAAGCCCTGCAAGGGCAAACGCCAGGCCCACTGGCAGGTGGACGTTACCGCCCACCAGCTGCGCCACTACTGCGCCACCTTGCTGGATCAGGCCGATGTACCCATGAAGGCCCGCCAGCTCTGGATGGGGCACGCCGACATCCACACCACCATGCAGATCTACACCCATAAGTTCACCGAGGAGATGCAGCTGGCCAGGGCACAGATGGACAAAGTCGTCAATCGGTCTGCAAAATAAAAGATAATGCGTGGATGCGATGAAATAACAAACTTCAAATCCCGCTGCTCCGACCAAAAGACGAATGTCGAAAGACATTCGTCTTTTTTTGTTTGTCCCCAGGGTTTCTGTGAAAAACTCACATAATTTGCCGGCTCTTTTTCGGCAAAAAGCCGAAATTGCGGCGGCGGGCCCCTGCAGTCTTTACAAGGGCGGGCTGGTGTGCTAAAATTCAAGATGTTATCACTGTACCACTTTAGCGTGATAAAAGCAAAAGAGGGAAGGGCCCGGCCTGGGGCCCCTTTGTTAGGAGGAATTCAAGATGAGAACGTTGAAAAAAGCAGTATCCCTGTTTCTGACTGCGGCCATAGCCCTGAGCTTTGCCGCCTGCGGCGGGTCTTCGTCCACGGCGGGGGCTTCCAGCAGCGCATCCAGCGCCGCCGGTTCTTCCGAGGCCGCCAGCACCGCTTCCAGCGCTGCCGCTGACGCCGACAGCGACATGGCCTACGTCAAGGACAAGGGCACCCTGGTGGTGGGAATGACCGACTTTGCACCCATGGATTACCGGGACGACAATGGCGAGTGGATCGGCTTTGACGCCGACATGGCCAAGGCCTTCGCCAAGTACCTGGGCGTGGACGTGGAGTTTTTGGAAATCAACTGGGACAACAAGCTGATGGAGCTGGACACCAAGGGCGTTGACGTGGTGTGGAACGGCATGACCATCACCGACGAGGTCAAGAACGGCGCTTCGGTGTCCGAGCCCTACTGCAACAACGGCCAGGTGGTGGTGGTGCCCGCCGACAAGGCGGCCGACTACCAGACCGTCGACAGCCTGTCGGGCCTGAACTTCGCTGTGGAGAACGGCTCGGCCGGCGCCGAGCAGCTGGACGCCCTGGGCATCCCCTATGTGGCCAAGACCACCCAGGCTGACGCCCTGATGGAAGTGGCCTCCGGCGCTTCCGACGCCTGCGTCATCGACCTGCTGATGGCCGGCGCCATGATCGGCGAGGGCACCAGCTACCCCGACCTGACCTACACCGTCCAGCTGAACAGCGAGGAGTACGGCGTGGCCTTCCGCAAGGGTTCTGACCTGACCGACGCCTTCAACACCTTCTGGAAGGAAGCCTACGACGACGGCACCGTCATGGAGACCGCCACCACCTACGGCGTCCAGGAGTCTGTCATCGCAAAATAAAACAGATTGACGTGAGAAACTTTGCCTCAGAACCGCGCCGCCCGGCGGCCCGCAGCGCTGGGGCAATGTTTCTTGTCTGTGGAAAAGAAAGGAATCCGCTATGCTGTTGTCTGTCACCCTGACCCTGCTGGAGGGCCTGGGGGCAACCTTGAAACTGTTTGCCCTGACCCTGCTGCTGGCGCTGCCCCTGGGCCTTGTGATCGCCCTGGGGGCCATGAGCCGCCTGACCCCCCTGCGCTGGCTTGTCAGCGTGGTGGTGTGGGTGGTGCGGGGCACACCCCTGATGATCCAGATCCTGATCATCTTTTATGGCCCCGGCCTGCTGTTTGACCTGCCCCTGCTGCCCCGGTTCGGGGCGGCGCTGCTGTCCTTCGTCATCAACTACGCCTGCTACTTCTCCGAGATTTACCGGGGCGGCATCCAGTCCATTCCCCGGGGCCAGTACGAGGCCGGCGAGGTGCTGGGCATGACCAAAAGCCAGATCTTCTTCAAGGTCACCCTGCTCCAGGTCATCAAGCGGATCGTGCCCCCCATGGGCAACGAGTTCATTACCCTGGTGAAGGACACCGCCCTGGTGCGGGTCATCTCGGTGTATGAGATCATCTGGATGGGCGAATCCTACATCAAAAAGGGCATGATCTGGCCCCTCTTTTACACGGCCGTATTCTACCTGGTGGTGAACGGCATCCTGACCCTGCTGTTCCGCTGGGGGGAGAAGAAACTGGATTATTTCCGCTGAGGAGGGCAGACTATGCCGGTTCTGGAAGTTAAGCACATCGAAAAACACTTCGGCGCCACCCGGGTGCTGGAGGATATCAGTTTCAACCTGGAAAAAGGCCAGGCCCTGGCCATCATCGGGTCTTCGGGCAGCGGCAAGACCACCCTGCTGCGGTGCCTGAATTTCCTCGAGACCCCCG
>OERG01000143.1_pt1 | contig 16956 bp, 15 predicted proteins | sample 1539951 | NCBI WGS metagenome assembly OERG01 (sample SAMEA3891870, study PRJEB23780) | metagenome | biome: terrestrial biome; feature: animal house; material: Caecal content | place: Italy | collected 2015-05-05
GCCAACGACCGCATGATCCTCTCCTGATTTTCATAAAATCAATCGGCCCCCGGCGCAGCGTCGGGGGCCATTTTCTATGTGGATGCACCTCTGGATTCCAGCTCCATCTAAACAGCAAGCGTCGAGATTCAAAGCATAGAGGGTAACGTCGGTCCAACCAATACCTGTCCCTGGGCAGAACCGCTTTTCTCCTTATGGATTGCCGCGCCGTCGGCGGGGGCATTTTTTGAAAGGGACTGTTCATCGCCCTCTTATTCTTGCCCATGTACATATTTGTAGAATCGCGCGCCTGGCAGGCGGGCTGTACAAGGAAAAAAGCCCGGAACTTTTGGTTCCGGGCTTTTGTTTATGTATTTGACTCTGCAACAATCAGGCCAGCAGCAGCTTGCCGATCCGGCGCATGGGGCGGCCAACCTGTTTGGCGGTCATACCAACAAACAGGGCAGCGGCTACAGTACCCTCACGGACACCGGCCAGGGTGTGCAGGAACAGGAAGGAGAGAACCACAGCGATGATGACCATCGAGCAGTCCACCGAAATCTTTGCCTTGGCAAAGGGGAGCTTCACAGTCTTGACCAAGGCCAGGGCAACGTCCTCGCCGGCCATGGTAACCACATCAGCGGTAACCTCGAAGCTGACGCCGATACCCACCAGCAGGATGCCCAGAATGCAGAAAATCCACTGCTGCCAGTAAGCAACCGGGGTAATGGAAGACAGAACCCAGACAGCCAGGTCGGTCAGATAGCCGAAAGCAATGGCCACAGGCACCTGAATCAGCTGCACCAGCTCAAACTGACGGCGGAGCAGGAGGATCTGGATGATCACCAGGCAGCAGTTCACCAGGATGGTGGTTTCACCCACAGTCATGGGAACGATCATGCTTAGAACATAGGGAATGCTGGATACCGGCGATGTGCCCAGGCCAGCCTTAATGGAAAAGGCTACGCCAAAGGACATGATAAACAGACCTACCAGCAGGGTCAGATAACGGCGGATCAAATTGTTTACGGTGCGGTTTTTCACGTGGGACTCTTCCTTTCTACATTCAATGTGTCACATAGATCAGCCAGCATGGCGCACAGCAGTTCCCGCTGCTCCCCCGTCAGGGAAGCAGCAGCAGCTTCGTCAGCCTGGCGGAAGGCAAGATCCATGGCCTGGGCCACCTCCTGCCCCCGGGGTGTCAGCGTAACATACAAAGAACGCCGGTTTCCCTCATGCCGCGCCCGATCAATCAGGCCGTCCCGCTCCATTCGGGTCAAAATGGTGCCGACGGTGGCAGGTTCGATCTCGCAGTAGTCGGCGATGGCTTTCTGGTTGGTTTCCCCATTGTGTAAGAGGAATTCCAAAACCTTGGGCTGTCCGGGGGACAGCCCCAACGCAGACGCACGGGCGAGAATCTCGCGGTTCATGGCAGATTGAGCGCGCAGCAGCAGGCGATGCAGAGGTTGGTTGACCATATCAATACCTTCCCTTGATGATTCTAAGCTTACTGATTGTGTCAAAGCATATGATATGCTTTTTTCGCACAAGATTGTCAAGCATCAATGTGAACAAATATACCAAACAAAAAGCCCTGCCTTTTTTTCGGCAGGGCTGTCAAAACCCATTCAGCGGGCAATTTTCCGGGCAATCCAGATGCAGACACAGGCACCCAGCACTGAGACGACAAAATCGCCTACAAAGCCAAAGGCCCGCAGGCCGATCAGCCCCAGCAGGAAGCTGCCGACGATGCCGCCCAGCATGCCCAGAATGATATTGTGGAACGCAGAAGAAGTGTCACTGCCCATCAGGCGCCCAGCCACGTAACCGGCCAGAGCACCCACCAACAGGCTGAAGATCAGGGAAAACAGAGAAAACAACATAGGGATACCTCCTGAGAACTGCTGTATTTAGGTTGCAGCGTTTGTTTCAGTGTTGGCTTCCCGGGCCATGCGGCAGACATCCGCCAGACAGCAGGCGGCGCAGTTGGGCTTTCGGGCGTCGCAGACTGCCCGGCCATGGAGCACAAACCGGTGGCACAGGTCGCTGCCCTCCTCGGGCGGGATGATCTGCCACAGAAGCATTTCCACCTTCTGGGGCTCTTTCACATTGTCCACCAGGCCGATCCGGTTGCACAAACGAATGCAGTGGGTATCGGTAACGATGGCAGGTTTGCCAAACACATCCCCCATAATCAGATTGGCGCTCTTGCGGCCTACGCCGGGCAGAGCCAGCAGTTCCTCAAATGTTGTGGGAACCTGGCAGTTGTATTTATCCCGCAGAACACGCATGCAGGCAGAAATATCCCGGGCCTTGGAGTGCCCCAGGCCGCAGGGCTTGACGATGGCCTCGATCTCTTCCGGCTCGGCGGCCGCCAGGGCGGCCACGCCTGGGTACTTGGCAAATAAGTCTTCCACCACAACATTGACCCGGGCATCAGTGCACTGGGCGGCCAGCCGCACGCTGACCAGCAGCTGCCATGCATCGGCATAGTCCAGGGTGCAGGCTGCGTCGGGGTACTCCGCCTTCAGCCGCTCAATGACGGTGAGGGCCAGTTCCTTTTTCGCCGCAAGCTCTGCGGCAGACATCTGCTTTTTGGGCATGGAAATTCCACCTCCTGGATATTGTTGCTGTGATGATATCACGTTTTGCGGATTTTGTAAATATGACCGATGGTGACTGAGTGGCCTTGTCCTTTGGTCCAAAATGCTGTATAATATTCATAATTATTCTCACAGCTGGGAAACTGTGACAGAAAGGTGGTTTGTGATGCGGGAACCTTTGGCACAGCGTCTGCGGCCCAAGACGCTGGGGGATGTCTGCGGCCAGCAGCATTTGCTGGCGCCGGGCCGGGTCTTCCGGCGCACCATCGAGAGCGGCCATATCCCCAATATGATTTTCTACGGTCCTTCCGGCACCGGCAAAACCACGGTGGCCCGGATCATCGCAGAAAACAGCGGTATGACCCTTCACAAGCTCAATGGTACGTCCTGCGGGACAGGGGATATCAAAGCGGTGTTCAAAGACATTGGCACCCTGGCCGGAGCAGGGGGGATCCTGTTGTATCTGGACGAAATCCAGTATCTCAACAAAAAGCAGCAGCAGAGCCTTCTGGAGTGTCTGGAAGAGGGAACCGTCACCCTGATTGCCTCCACCACCGAAAACCCTTACTTTTATATTTATAACGCTCTGCTGTCCCGGTGCACCGTCTTTGAATTCAAAAGCTTGACGGCCCAGGATGTGGAGCAGGGAATCCGGAACGCAGTGGCCCGGCTGTCCCAGGAGGAAACCCCCATTGCCATCACCGACGAAGCGGCCCGGTATCTGGCTGAAAGCGCCGGCGGTGATATGCGCAAAGCGCTGGGCAGCCTGGAGTTCGCCATTGCAGCCGCCGAGATTGGCCCTGAAGGCAAGACCGTTACCCTGGACATGATCCAGCAGGTGACCCGCCGAACCGCCATGCGCTACGACAAGGACGGCGACGACCATTACGACATTGTCTCTGCGTATCAGAAGTCGATGCGGGGTTCGGATCCCAATGCAGCCCTTCACTATCTGGCCCGGCTGCTGGAGGCAGGGGATTTGCCGTCGGCATGCCGGCGCCTGATGGTCTGTGCCTGTGAGGATGTAGGTCTGGCTTATCCCCAGATCATCCCCATCGTCAAGGCTGCTGTGGATGCCGCCAACATGGTAGGGCTGCCTGAGGCACGGATTCCGCTGGCAGATGCGGTGATTCTGGTTTCCACCAGCCCCAAGTCCAACAGCGGCGAAGCCGCCATTGATGCAGCCCTGGCCGATGTTCGGGCCGGCCGGACCGGGCCTGTGCCCCGCCAGCTGCAGAACAAACATTTTGATGGCGCAGATGCGCTGGTCAAAGGGCAGAACTACAAATACGCCCAGGCTTACAAGAATCACTGGGTAGAGCAGCAGTATCTGCCTGATGCCATTAAGGACGCCCAATATTACACCTATGGGGATAACCGTACCGAGCAGGCGGCCAAGGCCTACTGGGCAAAAATCAAAGGCGAAGTTTAAAAGGGGGGACAACGGAATGCGCTACTCAAAACAGAGGGAACTGGTCATGCAGCAGGTAGAGGCCCTGAGCGATCATCCCACCGCAGAAGAAATCTATCAGCATGCACGCCAGGAGTGTCCCGGGCTGAGTCTGGGCACCGTTTACCGGAACCTCAACAGCCTGGTGGAGGCTGGCCGGGTCCGCCGGGTGTCGGTACCTGGACAGCCCGACCGGTTTGATCACACCTTATCCTGGCACAGCCACCTGTACTGTACCCGGTGCGGCCAGGTCAGTGACCTGGCCCTGGGCGACGATGTGATGCGCCGTCTCATGGACAGCCAGCCCGAACGGATTGCCGATTGCGTGCTGACCTGGATCGGCGTGTGCGAAAACTGCGCCAAAAAGGAAAAGGCTCGCAGCGAAGCGCTCCAGGCAGCCCTGTAAATCTGTACATAAAAATTTCCCTTGTCTCGCAGGGGAGAAACCTGTATAATAGGTAAGATGGAATCGGGCCGCCTGGCCCAGAAAAGAAGGAACCCGGCGGCTTGGTCCGCATGGGTGAAGGATGGTCATTTTTGGAATACATAACATACGAACACAACGCTGAGGCGGCGGCTGTCATCAGCCGTTATTATGATACGCCGCCTCTGGCTTACGTCCACAGCTACGGCTGCCAGCAGAACGTCAATGACGGCGAGCGAATCAAAGGCGTACTGGTGGACATCGGCTACGGCCTTTGTGATAAACCGGAAGATGCCGACCTGATTCTCTTCAACACCTGTGCGGTGCGGGAGCACGCAGAGCAGCGGGTCTTCGGCAACGTTGGCGCCCTCAAGGGGCTGAAGGAAAAGAAGCCGGGGCTCATCATCGGTCTGTGCGGCTGTATGGCCAATCAGAAGCATGTGGTGGAGAAGCTGCGCCAGAGCTATCCCTATGTGGATCTGGTCTTTGGCGTGGACGGCATCGACACCTTGCCGGGCCTGATTGTGCGCAAATTGGAAAAGCACAAGCGGATTCTGCTGGACCCGGCCCAGCGTCCGGTGATCGTGGAAAACCTGCCCATCCGGCGGGAAAGCGAATTCCGGGCCTGGCTGCCCATCATGTACGGCTGTGACAACTTCTGCACCTACTGCATCGTGCCCTATGTCCGCGGCCGGGAAAAGAGCCGCCGGCCTGCCGATATCCTGGCAGAGTTCAAGGGTCTGATTGCAGCCGGCTACAAGGAAATCACCCTGCTGGGCCAGAATGTCAACAGCTACGGCAAGGGCCTGGAAGAATCCATCGATTTCTCTGACCTGCTCAATCTGCTGTGCAGCGTGCCGGGGGACTATCAGATTCGGTTCATGACCAGCCATCCCAAGGATGCCAGCCGGAAGCTGATTGACACCATCGCGGCCCAGCCCCATCTGTGCAAGCATCTGCACCTGCCGGTGCAGTGCGGTTCCGACCGGCTGCTGGCCAGGATGAACCGCCACTATACGGTGGAGCACTATCTGGAGCTGATCGACTACGCCAGGGCCCGGGTGCCGGGGATCACTTTCTCCAGCGATATCATTGTGGGCTTCCCCGGCGAGACCGAAGAAGACTTCCAGGGGACCCTGGACCTGGTCCGGAAGGTAGGCTACATGCAGCTGTTCACCTTCATCTATTCCAAGCGTGAAGGCACACCTGCTGCCACCTACCCGGACGATACCACCCGCCAGGAGAAAACCGACCGGATGTCCCGGCTGCTGGCAGTCCAGGATGAGATTGCCATGGGTCTGGTAAAGGCCCAGGTGGGTCAGACAGTGCGTGTTCTGGTGGAGGGCTATGGACGCCTGGAGGGCAACCTTTCGGGCCGGCTGGACAACAATCTGACGGTGGAGTTCCCGGCAGATGCCTCTCTGATGGGCCAGTACGTGATGGTTCACCTGACCGGCGCCCGTGCCACTGTCCTGCTGGGCGAATGGGTCGCTCAGTGACCGGACAAGATAACAGCCAGAAACTTTTAAAAGAAAAAGGAGACCAATTACAATGGATTGCATTGATCTTTTCAAGCGTGCCGCAATGGCCATGCAGACCGACAGCCGCTACCTGGCTCTGGACCAGGCCCGTAAGATGAACGACAGCGATGAAGAGCTGCAGAACATGATCGGCGAGTTCAATCTGGCCCGGATGGATCTGAACAATGAGATCAGCAAGACCGAGCGGGATGACGCCCGGGTGGCTGAGCTGAATGAAAAGGTGAACAGCCTTTACAGCAAGATCATGAACGATGAGGGCATGGTGGCCTACAATGAGGCCAAGCGGGATTGCGAAGCTCTTGTGAATTATATCGACGCTATCATCAACACTGCGATGAATGGCGGCGACCCCATGACCGTGCAGGAGCCCACCAGTTCCTGCTCCGGCAGCTGCTCCACCTGCGGCGGCTGCGGCTGAGTCCGGTGATCAACGCGGCTGTGCATTTGCAGAGCCGCGTTTCCTTGTCTTATTGGGGAACAGGATGCCCAGTGCATCCACAGAAAGAAGGGGAATGCCATGGCGGATCTGTCGCCCATGATGAAACAATATCTGGAGATCAAGCAGCAGCATAAGGACGAGATCCTTTTCTATCGCATCGGCGATTTTTATGAGATGTTCTTTGACGACGCCATCACGGCGTCCCGGGAACTGGATCTGACCCTCACCGGCAAACAGTGCGGGCTGGAGGAGCGGGCCCCCATGTGCGGCGTGCCCTTCCACAGCTATGAGACCTATATGGCCCGGCTGATTGCCAAGGGCTACAAGGTAGCCATCTGCGAGCAGGTGGAAGACCCCGCTACTGCCAAGGGCCTTGTCAAGCGGGACATCGTCCGGGTGGTGACACCGGGCACTGTCATTGAGAGCAGCATGCTGCAGGATGACCGGAACAACTACATCGCCAGCCTGTATCTGAAAGGGGAGCAGGCCGGCGTCTGCTTTGCAGATGTTTCCACCGGCACCGCCCATGTCACCGAGCTGTCGGGCAGCAAGATCGGCCTGGCGGTCATCGGGGAGCTGTGCCGCTACCATCCCAGCGAGGTGCTGATCAATACCGGCATCCTGTCCACCCGGGAAGTGACCAACTACATCAAGAAGTACATGAACTGCGCCGTCGAGCTGATGGAGGACGAGCGGTATGCCCCCGGCCTGATTGAGACCACCCTGGCCGGCCAGTTTGGCCGAGACTGGGCCAATTCTACTGAAATCGGCGCCAATGGCCTGGTAAAATATGCCATGGGCGGCCTGCTGCAGTATCTGCACGATACCCAGATCAAGGGTGTTGGCCGGCTGAAAACCGTGATCCGCTATACAGAAGCCCAGTATATGCACCTGTCCAATGTGACCCGTGCCAACCTGGAGCTCACCGAGACCATGCGCGGCCGGGAAAAGCGGGGCACTCTGCTGTGGGTTCTGGATCAGACTTCCACCGCTATGGGCAAGCGTCTGCTGCGCAGCTGGTTGGAACAGCCGCTGGTGTCCAGCGAGATCATCAACCACCGCCTCAACGCGGTGGAATGTCTGGTCAAGCACACGGTGGCCCGGGGGGAACTGTCTGAAACCCTTCGGTACATTGCCGATATCGAGCGCCTGATGACCCGGACGGTCTATGGTTCGGCCACCCCCAAAGAGATTTACACCATGGCCCAGACCTTCGACCGGCTGCCGGAGCTAAAGAAGCTGATTGACGGCTGTGGCTGTGCTGAGCTGACCGAGCTCTCGGGGGAGATGGATTCCCTGGACGATATCAAGGCCCGGATTTATGCGGCCATTGACCCGGACGCCCCCTCCACGCTGAAGGACGGCGGTGTCATTGCCGCAGGCTACAACGATGAAGTGGACGAGCTGCGGTCCATCCGGGAAAACACCAAGGGTATTCTGGCCCAGCTGGAAGCCCGGCTCCGGCAGGAAACCGGCATCCCCAAACTGAAGATCGGCTTCAACCATGTGTTTGGCTACTACATTGAAGTCAGCAACAGCTACAAGAACATGGTACCGGACAACTACACCCGCAAGCAGACTCTGACCAACGGGGAACGGTACATCACGCCTGAGCTGAAGGAGCTTGAAAACAAGATCCTGGGCGCCCACGAGCGGCTGATCTCTCTGGAGCACCGGCTTTTTGCCGACCTGCTGGAGGGCATTGGCCGGGAACTGGACCGGATTCAGCGCACCGCCCGTGCGGTGGCTCAGCTGGACGTCTATGTGTCTCTGGCCATTGTTGCGGCCGACAACAACTATTGCCGCCCGGTGGTGGATGACAGCGACCAACTGGTGATCCGGGAGGGCCGCCATCCGGTGGTGGAACAGGTGCTGAAGGGGAGCCTCTTTGTGCCCAACGACACCCTGTTGGACTGCGGCGAAAACCGCTGTTTGATTATCACCGGTCCCAACATGGCGGGCAAATCCACCTACATGCGCCAAAATGCGCTGATTGCCCTGATGGCACAGATCGGGTCTTTTGTCCCGGCCAGGGAATGCCACGTGGGCATTGTGGATGCCGTATACACCCGTGTGGGGGCTTCCGATGATCTGGCCGCCGGGCAGTCCACCTTTATGGTGGAGATGACCGAGGTGGCTGAAATCCTGAAGAGCGCCACCCGCCGCAGCCTGGTGATTCTGGACGAAATCGGGCGGGGTACCTCCACCTTTGACGGCATGAGCATCGCCCGTGCAGTGGTGGAACACATCGTGGACCCCAAAAATGGTCTGGGCTGCAAGACCCTGTTTGCAACCCACTACCATGAGCTGACCGATCTGGAAGGCAGCATCGAAGGCGTCAAAAACTACAACATCGCGGTCAAGAAGCGGGGAGAGGACATCACCTTCCTCCGCCGGATCGTCCGCGGTCCCGCCGATGACAGCTACGGCATTGAGGTGGCCAAACTGGCCGGCCTGCCTGGCAGTGTCACCCGCCGCGCCCATGAGGTACTTCGGAAACTGGAAGCTTCCGCCCCCAAGAACAATGTGGAGCAGATGGATTTCAGCGCCCTGGAAGAGTACCAGTCCCCGGCCGTTCCCAGTGAACTGGTGGAAAAGCTGGAGGCCCTGGATCTGGAGACGCTTACCCCCATTGAAGCGCTGAATTTCCTCTATGAGCTGAAGAAAACCCTGAAAGGATCCATTTCCGGCTGACCGACTGGCAGCCGGCATGAAAGGAAGGTGTCTGGATGGCAGTCATCCATGTGCTGGATAAGCATACCGCTGAGCTGATTGCAGCGGGCGAAGTGGTGGAACGGCCCGCCTCTGTCGTGAAGGAACTGCTGGAAAATTCCATTGATGCAGGTGCAACGCAGATCACGGTGTCCATCGAATCGGGCGGTGTCAAGCTGATTGAGGTCAGCGACAACGGCAGCGGCATTGAGCCCGCCTACATCTCTACCGCCTTCATCCGCCATGCCACCAGCAAAATCGCAGAGGAAGCCGACCTGAACACCATCCACACCCTGGGCTTCCGCGGCGAAGCGCTGGCGTCCATCGCCAGCGTTTCCCGCGTGGAACTGCTGACCCGCACCGAGGAGAGCGAGTTTGCCTCCCTCTACCACAATGAGGGCGGGGAAGAGGGGCCCTGTGAGCCTGCAGCCCGCGGCGTGGGCACCACCATCCGAGTACGGGATCTGTTTTACAACACCCCTGCCCGCATGAAATTCCTGAAGAAGGACGCGACCGAAGGCACTTTTGTCTCTGACGTGGTAACCCGTCTGGCTCTTAGCCATCCCGAAATCAGCTTTAAATTTGTCCGGGAAGGCAAGAACCAGTACGTAACCCCCGGGGATGGGGATCTGCGGGGTGCAGCCTATGCAGTCCTGGGCCGGGAGTTCAGCCGGGATCTGATCGAAGTGGACAATCAGAACGAACTGTATCGGGTCCATGGTCTGATTACGCCCCCCAAGAGCTGCCGGGCCAGCCGCAGCATGCAATATTTCTACATCAACGGGCGCTATGTGCGCAACCGTACCATGATGGCTGCCATGGAGACTGCTTTCAAGGGAACCACCATGCAGGGCAAGTTCCCGGGAGGCCTGCTGATGCTGGACATGCCGGTGGAACTGGTGGACGTCAACGTTCACCCCGCCAAGACAGAGGTACGCTTTGCCCGGGAAAACGATGTGTTCGATGTGGTGTACCACGCCGTCAAGCTGGCACTGGCCAGTCCCGGCAGCGGAGAGCGCCGCTTTGTCTTTGAAAAGCCCAAAGAGGACTTTACCGTCCAAGATTCGGCAGGATCTGGCGCAAGTCAAGAAAAGTCCGATGCAACAGCGGAAAATTCTGTAAAGGAAAATAGCTTTACAGGACTTTCTGCAGTTATTCCAGGCCAATCCGAGCCCGGTGTGCCCAAATCGGCCCCTGCCGCGGCTCCCAAAACTGCCTCTAAGCCAGTCCAGAGCGCCGCAGCACCTGTTACCCACTGGTGGGGACAGGAGACTGCCCCAATCCGGAAAACCATGATGCTCTACAGCCCGGATGCAGAACAGTCCAAACCCGCCTTCCGGCCGGCCGAGCAGGAGTCCAGACTGGACATCAGCCTGGAAGAGGAGGATCTTCCGCTGTCCGAAGTCCAGCCCGCTGCAGCTTCCAGCCAGGAGCCTGCCCCGGGGCAGCAGACTTTTTCCCCGGAACCTGACGTCCCTGCAGCCGAGCCGGAGGAAACAACATCTGTCCAGGCCGAGCAGACGGTTCTTCCCGGTGCAGATGAGCCTCTGCGGCTGTCCTATGTAGGGGAAGCCTTTCAGACTTACATCATCACCCAGCGGGGGGATGAGCTTTGCCTGATCGATAAGCATGCCGCCCATGAGCGCCAGATCTATGAAAAGCTGGCAGCCGATTATGGCAATGTGCCCAGCCAGCTTTTGCTGGCCCCGCTGGTAATCTCTCTGTCTGCGGAAGAGAAGCAGGCGCTTCTGGAGAACACCGACCTTCTGGAAAATGTGGGCATCGAGGTTGGGGACTTCGGCGGCAGCAGCGTTTTGCTGCGGGCTGTCCCCAGCGATGTCGAGCAGAAGGATCTGGAGGACATGCTGGTGGAAATCGCGGCCAAGCTGGCCAAGGGCAGCCGCGATGCCCTGAGCGAACGGACCGAATGGGTGCTCCACTCTGTGTCCTGCCGCGCCGCCATCAAAGCAGGGGACCGCACCTCACCGGAAGAACTGATGGCCCTGGCCGAAAAGATCCTTTCGGGCGAAGTGCCGCCCTTCTGTCCCCATGGCCGCCCCTGCGTTCTGAAACTGACCCGAAAGGAGCTGGAAAAGCAGTTTGGCAGAATTGAATGACAAGCAGCCTGTACTGGCTGTGGTAGGGCCAACCGCCACCGGCAAAACGGCCCTGGGGGTTGCTCTGGCCCTCCGTTTCGGGGGAGAGGTCATCAGCGCAGACTCCATGCAAATTTACAAAGGGTTGGACATCGGCACCGCCAAAGTCACCCCCGAGGAGACCCAAGGGGTGCCTCACCACTGCGTGGATCTTCTGCCGCCTGAGACTGGATTCAGTGTGGCAGATTTCACCGCTCTGGCAGGCCGCCTGGTCAAGGAAATCAGCGCCAGGGGACACCTGCCCGTTCTGGTGGGCGGAACCGGCCTCTATGTCCAGAGTTTCCTCAATGGCGTCCGCTTTACCGAGGAAAAAGCCCCCGACGGCCTGCGGGAAGCACTGGCTGCGGAAATGGCAGTCAGAGGCCCGGAAGCCATGTACGCTGAGCTCCAGGCTGCCGACCCGGAGGCGGCTGCCGCCATTCATCCCAACAATCACGTGCGGGTTCTGCGGGCCCTGGAGCACTACCGCGCCACAGGGCGCCGCCTCAGCCAGCAGAAGGCAGATTCTCTGCCCCCCGAACAGCCTTACCGTTCTTTGCTGCTGGGCCTCGATTTTGCAGACCGATCGGTTTTGTACCGCCGGATCGATGCCCGTGTGGATCGGATGATGGAGCACGGCCTGCTGGAGGAAGCCCGGATGGTGTATGAGCACCGTCAGAGCTACCGCACCGCGGCCCAGGCCATTGGATACAAAGAGTTCTTCCCCTATTTTGCAGGGGAAGCTGCGCTGGAAAGCTGTGTCGCACAGCTGAAGCAGTCGTCCCGCCGCTATGCCAAGCGGCAGCTGACCTGGTTCCGCCATATGGACGGCATGGTCTGGCTGCAGGCTGATGCGCCGGATCTGCTGGATCAGGCCGCCGGCCTGGCGGCCGCATTTCTGGAAAAGAGGTGATACCGGGGATGAGAAAAGATACCGAAAAAGTGTCTCCCCGGAGTGTACTGACCGTTCTGGGCGGCATCGTCGTTGTTCTGCTGCTGATTGCGCTGTGTTACGTGGGGTATCAGATTCTGCATCTGGTCAACCCGCCCAACACCTACGAGACCGTCCTGAGCGCCACAGTGGAGGAAAAAGTCCAAGCAGACGGCGTTCTACTGTTTAATGAGACTATGGTCCCGGGCAGCGGTGATCTGGGTTATCTGGTGGATGATGGCGCCCGGGTTTCCACCGGCACCGTGCTGGCAGAGGTCTACACCAGCCCCGATCAGAGCGGCCTCCGGGTCCAGCTGGACAGTCTCAATGAGCAGATTGATCTGCTGGAACGGGCAGAGAACGTCTCGGCCACCCAGGTGGATTCCATGATGCAGGAGCGCACCACCGCCCTCTACGATCTGCTGGACTCGGTGGATCGGGGAGAGCTGGACGCCCTGGATACCGGCAGGGAAGACTACCTGCTGGCCCAGAACAAAATTCTGGTGGTAACCGGCGAAGCAGCCGGTTTTGACTCTCAGATTGCCACCCTGCAATCTGAGGCAGACCAGATTCAGAGCCGGCTGGGCTCGCCGCTCCAGATTACTGCCCCTCTGACCGGCTATTTCGTCAGCAGCGCCAATACGCGCCTGCTGAGCCAGCCTGCCAGCAGCATCCTGGCCATGGATATCTCCACCCTGAAAGCGTATCTGGACAGCGGCGCAGATGCCCCTCTCACCGGCTATGCCGGCAAGATGGTGTCCGGCTTCAGCTGGACCTACTGCGGTGTCTGCTCTGCAAAGGAAGCCCAGAAGCTTCTGCGGGCCGACGGCACACCCCTGACCAAGACCATCAAAATCCGTTTCCCGGGTCAGAGCAACCAGGCCCTGGAAGGCCAGCTGACCGAGGTGACCGTTGATGAGGCATCCGGCCTGGCGCGGTTTGTGCTGACCTGCGATTCCATCACGGCTGATGTGCTGCGGTTGGGCCATGCCTCGGCCGAAATCATCGTCAACGAAACCACTGGCTTGCGGGTGCCTGCACAGGCCGTCCATTATGTTCTGGAGACCGGGGAAGAGGTCACTCCTGCCGACTCCGCTGCTTCGGCAGCGGACAGTGCCTCCAGCGGGGCACAGCTGAAAGGTGAAAATTACATTCCCGGCGTCTATGTCAAATTCGGCAACCTGGCCCGGTTCTGCCGGATCGATCCGGTGAGCGACCAGCACCCCTGGGTCACCGATGGCGACTACATCATTGTAGAGCCCAAGGGAACCGACGGCTCCATCAGTGAAGTGCGCCTGTATGACCAGGTGATCGTGGAAGGACAAAACCTTTACGACGGCAAACTGCTGTCCTGACGGCAGCATGTACCCATAAGTTGCACAATCTCCTCTCAGTTTTATGCCGGGATACCTTGACATCCGGAACAAAAAAACAGATAATATAAAAAGCTATTCTTTTTTGCTTGTCTTGCTGCGCAGGACGGCGGCGCCTTTTGCGTGCGAATGGCATCTGCATAGCAGATGAAAGGAGCGGTATCGATGTCTTTTATGGAAAATATCAAAAAAGGACTTTTCGGCGAGGATGATGGTTATGATGACCAGTACATTGACGATGGGCCCCAGATGGTGAACAACAACAGTGGCTTCGGCTCGTCGGATTCCTACGATGACGACAGCACCGACAGCACCTCCAAAGGGAGCAACCGTGTGGTCAACATCAATGCGACCACTCAGCTCAAGGTGGTGCTGGTCAAGCCCGAGCGTTTTGAGGATGCAAGCACCATCGCAGACCACCTGAATAATAAGCGCACCGTTGTGCTGAACCTCGAATCCACCAACAAGGAAGTTTCCCGCCGTCTGGTTGATTTCCTGTCCGGCGTCGCCTATGCCAACAACGGTCAGATCAAGCGGGTTGCCAACAGCACCTTTATTATTACGCCCTACAACGTGGATATTATGGGCGATCTGCTGGACGAGCTGGAGAATAATGGCGCGTTCTATTGATGAATCTGCTGCCCGGAATCCAGTGCGGGGATTTATTCCGCCCCAAAACGACAAAGAACGCTTTCTGATGCGCCACATGGAGGACTTGGCCCGTACGGCCCAGGCCCGCGGCATTCCCAAATATTCCTCCTTTCTCAGTGACAGGGAGCAGGTCCTTGCCAAAGCCGCTTTGGCAAAGGCCGGCTGTGCCTGCTGGCATCTGGACGGCGGTTATCCTGACGCAGAGCGTCAGCTGGTGGCCATTGAACCAGAGGACAGCTGGACAGACAGCCCTTTGACCTGTGTACGCCTGGAATGCAGGACAGCCCCCGGGGCGGACCTGCCTGCCCACAAAGACTATCTGGGCAGCCTGATGGGCCTGGCGCTGCGGCGGGAAGCGCTGGGAGACATTGTTCTCCCCAGCGCTGCACCGGGCACTGCCTATGTGTTTGCATTGGAGCCGGCGGCCCGGCTGATCTGCGAGGAATTGTGTCAGGTCGGCCGTGCGGAGGTCAGCTGCTTCATCCAGTCTTTGGAGGAGCTGCCGGATCTTTCGCCGGGAGAACGGGTGATCCGGACAGCGGCTGTATCGTCCCTGCGCCTGGACGCAGTGCTGGCTGCCATGCTGCACTGCAGCCGTGGTGCTGCGGCCGCTCTGATTGAGGCAGGGCGGGTGGAGATCAACCATCTGCCCACCGAGAACGTTCACGCCCCAGTCTATGAGGGAGATATCTTTACCGTGCGGGGCAAGGGGCGTTTTGCCCTGACCTCTCTCCCGGGAAAAACCAAAAAAGACCGGCAAATCGTTGCCTTCTTCCAGTATTAGTTGTAAATGACAGGAGGATATCAGTATGCTGACATCGCAGGATGTGCACTCTGTCCAATTTGAAAAGAGCTTCCGCGGCTACCGAATTGAGGAAGTGGATCATTTCCTGGACAGAATTGAGGAGCAGCTCAAGAGCAGCGCTGATGAGATCGAGCGGATGCAGCAGCAGATTCAGCAGCTGCAGGCCGACAATCAGCGGCTGGCCAAGGAAACCGAAGATTACCGCGCCGACGGTGAGATTATGAAGTCTGCCCTGATCAATGCCCAGCGGATCGGCGAGAATGTCATCCGCGAGGCCAACCAGAAGGCAGAGGAGATCATCCATAAGGCCAACATCCGCAGCGATGACATCATCCGTGATGCCAACGATCTGCTGCAGAAGGCCACCGACCGGGCAGATGAAATCGTCCGGGAGGCCAGCGACCAGCGGATGCTGGAAGAACGGGAATATGAGCGCGTCCGTCTGGAAGTCACCCGCTTCAAAGCGGATGTGCTGAACCTGTACCGCAGCCATGTGGAATCCCTGAGCCGTCTGCCTGAGTATACGCCCGACGCACCGGCCGAGCAGTCCCAGGAAGGCGCTGCCGAGGAGACTGAGTCTCCCGCAGAGGCTCCTGCCGCTGATGCCGCAGCCGACCAGGCCGAGGAGACCGACGCAGACCAGCAGGCTGCAGATCAGAGCGAAGACTTCTGGAACAAAGACGAGAGCCAGCTGAAGACTCCCGAACAGAAACAGCCCGCCGAGGTGGATTACTCTGCCTTCCAGGGCGTCCAGTTCAGCAAATAACATTACATCCCCCGTGTGGTTTTACCATGCGTTGCAGCAGGGCAGGGGCGCAAGCACCTGTTCCTGCTTTTCCCATGTATCGGCTTTGCCGGTGCATCTGCGCTTTGTGCACAGAAATGAAAGAAAGAAAATTGAGGAGTGTGGAACCAGTGCCTAAAGCAAAATCTCAATACGACAGTACCCTGCACCTGCCCAAAACCTTGTTCGAGATGCGTGCCGGCCTTCCCAAGAAGGAGCCCGTCATGCTGGAGGATTGGAACAAGAACGATCTGTACAACCAGCTGATGAAGCACAATGAGGGCAAGCCCACCTTTGTGCTGCACGATGGCCCTCCGTACGCCAACGGCAACATTCACATGGGCACCGCCCTGAACAAGATCATCAAGGATATCATCATCCGCGAGAAGAACATGGACGGCTACAAGGCCCCCTATATTCCCGGTTTTGATACCCACGGCCTGCCCATCGAGCTGAAGGCCCTTTCTTCTGTCGGCGACAAGAAGAAGGATATTTCCAAGCTGGGCCTGCGTCAGATCTGCGAGAAGTTTGCCACTGAGCACATCGACATCATGAGCGATCAGTTCAAGCGTCTGGGTGTCATCGGTGACTTTGAGCATCCTTACCTGACCCTGAAGCCTGAGTTTGAGGCCCGCCAGATCGAAATCTTTGGCGAGATGGCCAAGAAGGGCTACATCTACAAGGGCCTGAAGCCTGTTTACTGGTGCCCTGAGTGCCGCACTGCTCTGGCTGAGGCTGAGATCGAATACGGCGAGGACGACTGTGACTCTATCTTCGTTCAGTTCCATGTGACCCAGGATCCCAACGGCGTGCTGGCCAAATACGGCATCCCGATGGACAAGACCTGGTTTGTGATCTGGACCACCACTACCTGGACTCTGCCCGCCAACGAGGCCATCTGCCTGAACGGCGCCCTGGAGTACTCCTTCGTCAAGTTCAATGGCGAGTACCACATCATGGCCACCGAGCTGGTGGACAGCGTCATGAAGGCCTGCAACATCACCGAGTACGAGGTGGTGGGCCAGCCGGTCATGGGCTCCGAGTTTGAGATGATGCGGTATCAGCATGTCTATCTACCCAAAGAGGGCCTGGTGATCCTGGGCGATCACGTCACCCTGGAGAGCGGCTC
>OERG01000144.1_pt1 | contig 16856 bp, 14 predicted proteins | sample 1539951 | NCBI WGS metagenome assembly OERG01 (sample SAMEA3891870, study PRJEB23780) | metagenome | biome: terrestrial biome; feature: animal house; material: Caecal content | place: Italy | collected 2015-05-05
GGCTGAGTTGGTCTAAGGCGCACGACTGGAAATCGTGTAACGTGTAAAAGCGTTCTGGGGTTCGAATCCCCATCTTTCCGCCAAAGAAAGCCCCACAGAACTATACTGTTCTGTGGGGTTTTTGCTTTTGTTCTGCCCGGCGGCAGCCCCTTTGCTCTTCCCCGCCGCCAAACGGGCCGGTGATCCACGAAAGGAGAAAAGGCAATGTATTTTTCCATTTCGGAAGAAATTCGCTCCACGTGCCCGGATACAGCGCTGGGTATTCTTCATTACAGGGCCAGCGTAGAAGAAAGCGCTCTGGAGCTGCTGAAAGCCTTTGAAGAAACCATGGCAGCGCTGGCATCTTCCTATCAGATGGACACCATCGCAAAAAATCCCCACATTGCCTCCACCCGCGGCGCCTATAAGGCCCTGGGCAAATCTCCCCACGAATACCGCAACGCAGCAGAAGCCATGCTGCGCCGGGTGGTCAAACAATCCGGGCTGTACCACATCAACAACGTTGTGGAGGTCAACAACTGCATCTCGGTTTCGTCGGGGTATTCCATCGGGTCCTATGATGCTGCCCGCCTGAAGGGCAGCGTTGAACTGCGCCGTGCTCCCGAGGGCACCCATTATCCGGGCATCGGCAAGGGCAGCGTCAACATCGGATGCCTCCCGGTCCTGTATGATGCAGAAGGTCCTTTCGGCAATCCCACCAGTGACAGCCAGCGGGCCATGGTCCAGGAAGGCCCACGGGAAATCCTGTCTGTCCTCTACAGTTTTGACGGACCTTCAGGGCTGACTCCCTGGCTGGAGCGATTTGCCGGGATGCTGCGGCAATACTGCGGTGTTACAGACATCGACACACAGATCATTGAATGAGAAAAAGACAGGCTTTCGATTCAAAGAAAGCCTGTCTTTGTTTATTTGTTTATAAGATGCCGACCATGGAGCAAGCCGGCGCCATAAGAACAGCCGGATTGTCTTATCTTTTCCTTCCCCGGAGATTCTTCTCCAGCTGGCTCTCGTAATCCTGCAGGGACTGCAGTGCCTTGGGCGCCAGCGGAATCAGGGCAATCATATTGAAAATGGTCATCAGGCCGATGCCCACATCCCCCAGGTCCCAGACAAACTGGTAGGCCGCCAGGCCGCCCACAAACAGCATTGCCAACGCCAACACCTTATACAAAGTCTGGGGCAGCCAGTGGTCGCCAAACAGATAGGCAATGTTGGACCGCGCATAGAACAGAATGCCCAGGAAGGTGGAAAAGCTGAACAGCCACAGAATCACCGCAATCAGGATGACGCCAAAGGTTCCCAGATGATACCGCATAGCGGTCTGGAGCAGATCCATTCCTTCCAGCCCATGGGTGAGGCTTTCCGGCGTCAGCAGCATTACCATAGCGGAGCAGCTGCAAATCACAATGGTGTCGATGAACACCCCCAGGGACTGGAGCAGTCCCTCTTTGGCGGGGTGACTGATATCGGCCGCAGCAGCTGCACAGGGCGCCGAGCCGGAACCAGCCTCATTGGAGAACAGGCCCCGTTTTGCGCCGTTCATGATGACTGCACCGATGCCGCCGCTCACCGCCTGGCGCAGGCCAAAGGCCTCTGCAAAGATCCTCTGGAACACCGACGGCAGCAGAGCTGCATTTTTTACAATGATGAACAGGGTCAGGAAAAAATAGCAGGCAGCCATCACCGGCACCACGATATCCAGAACCTTGACTGTGGCCTTTTTCCGCAGCACCACCACGGCGGCCAGCGCCACCAGCACGGTCGTGGACCAGAGCGGAGGAATCTGAAAGGCGTTTTTAAACGCGGCGGAAATGGAATTGCTGGTCACCTGGCTGATGCCGCACCAGCAGATCAGGCCCGACAGTGCAAAGAGGCAGGCCACCACCGAGTGCTTGCGCCTGCTGCCTTCCCGGACAAACAGATGGTGCAGGTAGTAGGCCGGGCCGCCCCGATAGCCGCCGTAGAGAGGGTCTTTTTCCTTGTAGAGCTGGGCTAGGGTGGCCTCAATGAACGCAGTGGAAGAGCCCAGCAGCGCAATCACCCACATCCAAAAGACGGCTCCCGCGCCGCCGGCCGAGATGGCCGCCACCACACCCACCAGGTTGCCCATACCCACCCGGCAGGCTGTGGAGACGATCAGGGCCTGGAGGCCCGAAATGCTCTCCTTCTCGTCTTTCTGATGGCTTTCCAGCGTCACTTTGATCATCTCTGGGAAGAGCCGGAAGGGTAAAAACCGGGTCCGGATGGTAAAATAGAGTCCGGCCGGGATCAAGATCATCACCAGCAGGGACAGGCCCAGAACGCTGCCGCCCGGCAGCGGAATCCGCACCAGGTCTCCCCACAGAATATTGTAAACTGCTTTAAAAATCGCCATGCATTGAAACCTCTCATTTCCGCCGGGCACACAGGCCGGGGATGTTCCGCCCTGCCGGGCCGCTTGAAATCTCTTCTTTTGTACACAAAATGCTCCGGCTCTGTTGGCTGTAAAACAGAGCCGGAGCATCCCGATTGGAAATCATGGTCTGTTTCTGTTTTGATCAGAATCCACCCTGACATTGATTGTGCCCATCTGCAAAACATGGTATAATCAGGCTGGAATCAATCACTGCCAGGCATGGAACGGCTGTCCAAAAGGCCGGCCAGCTGCGTATAATCTACCGACAAGGTATAGGAACTGCTCTGCCCTTCAAAGGCGCCCGCCGGGAAGTCCACTTCCAGGTGATCCGGGAGCAAAATCACATGCTCCGGGTCAATGGCGGCAGCCAGCCGCTCCTGGACAGCAGGATCGGTACTGGCCGATGCGGCCAGCGCCTGTCGCACCGTCGCCTCAGGCTGACTGAAGAAGGACCATAGTTCCAGCCGCTGCCCGCTGGCCCGGTCAAAGAAGGCGCTGTAACGGACGGTCTGTGCCTGGTCCGGGTCAATCGCCTCATTGACTGTGGTGGCAAAGCAGATGACTGCATCGTTGGATGCCGTGGAGGCAATGGACTGGGTCACACGGCCTGGCTGAAACTGTTCTTTTTCCTCTTCTTTGCAGCGGGTATAAGCGGCCTGCAGCAGGGGATGCAGATCATAGCGCTTCCCGGTGCTCTCATACCAGGCCGAGACGGCGGCCTGCACATCCTCGCCCAGCGCCTTGTAGCCATCGTCGCTTTCAGGCCCGGTGGGATCGTCTTCCAGCAGGATCACGGTGCCATCCGACAGCTCATACACCGCCCAGGACTCCCGCACGCCGTTCTGGTAGCCGCGCCAGCAGTCCACCGTCTCGCCATCTGTGAAGGACACCACATTCTCCTGCTCCAGCTCCCAGATTTCCTCCTGTACTGCTGTGGGCTGACATCCTGTCAGCAGCATCATCCCGCACAGGGCAAGGGAAACCAACCGTCGTTTCATAGGGAGCGCTCCTTCTGTCGTATGAGTGGCAAAAGCAAAGGATGCTCTTGCTGCGGACGGGATTATTTTACCATATCTTTCCTCTACAGACAAGTAAATTGTGTCGCTGTGCACAGAATCGTCACGTTCTCATGTCCATCCAGCCGGCATTTCAGCGGCGCCGGCCCTGCCATTTTGACAAAGGAGGCTGTTCTGATGAGCCATTCCCTCTCTGCTTTTCCGCGTCCGGCCAAGCTGGCCATCCGGGTCGGCCTTGTTCTGCTGGCCATCGCGGCTGTATTTCTGCTGGTGTTCTATCTGATCGTCCGCAGCCGGGCCGGGGCCCTGCAGAAAGGGTCTGCCTTTTCCTTTGAATACCAGGTCACTTCCACAACGGCAGAGCCTTCTGCTGCCTACAAGACCCTGGATGCCATGAACGGCCTGACCGGGACTTTATCAGGACAAAGCAGCGGCAGCGACCTGTATCTCGCCTGGTATGCCGCCGGACAGGAAGAGCCTTTCACCGACATCTACGTCCAGGACAGCACCGTCCTGCTGAACGTCCGGCAGATCTACCGCACCTTCCTGTCCGGTCTGACCGCCAAATATCCCCTGGTGGGCTCTCTGATCCCGGACTGGTCCCTGGGAGACTACATCACCCAGGATCAGCTGGCCCTCCTGCTGGGTACCCAGCCTGCCGTTTCTGAAATGGAAAACTACTCGGTCAGCGCCTTTTCCCCTTCTGACCTGCAGCAGGTACATCCCCAGGATGGCCTGAAGGGTTACTTTTATTTCACCCCCAAGCAGACCTTGGGAGGCGCCGATGTCGTCATCGGCTTCCCCATCCAGAGTCTTTGGACTGAGTTTTTCCGCTGCCATATTATTGTGGATCTGCCCAGCCAGGGCCTTCACCTGGAAATGACCGGCAAAGCCCTTCCCGGGACGTATGACATCCAGCTGCCTGATTCGGTGATGCGGGACGAGGACATCAACGCTCTGTCCCAGATCATCCAGGCAGTCCGCTCCATCGCCCAGCTGGTGGCTCAGATGGTGGGATAACCATTATACCTTAAAACCCCGCAGAGACTGCAGCGTCCCTGCGGGGTTTTGGATTGTATAAGCGGTTCAGTTCTTTTTGACGGCTACCAGAACCCGGATCTTGCTGCCTGCTGCGCAGCCCAGGTTGTCATACCAGCCGATCAGATGATAATCCCGGGGGTTGACCTGGGAAAGGCTGGTGGCAAAGTACTGGCCTTTGTACCACAGATAAACCTGCATGTGGTCGGCGGTTTCGTAGCGTTGGTCACCGCTCATCACCGATGCGGCGCCGATCTTGTCAATTGTCACCGGCATCAGCTGGATCATGGATTTGACTGCTCCTGCAGGGCTTTTGCTCACCGCAATGCCCCCCGCTACCACCGGATACTTGACCGCTGTCTGCAGTGTGGTATTCTGGCCGTCAATCAGGCAGACATAGTTGGCACCGCTACCCAGATAGCCCAGAATATTGCTGAGGATACCGCTGGTGTTTTTGGAAGCAAGCTGGAGGGTATAGGCGGCCACCCGTCCGGTACTGCTGGTGAGACTCTCCCACAGCGTACTTGCAATGCTGCCATCAATGATGCCATAGAGGATATCGCTGGTGCTGGGCAGCACCAGATCGGCCACATCCACCGCCACATTGCCGGTGGAGGCCGTACCCGCTGCCGCCCCTGCCAGGGCGCTGGGGCGCCCTGCCGACTGGTCCACAGCCGTTCCCACTGTAGTGGCCAGGTTGCGGACATCATCCAGCACGCCGTAAGTCCACAGGTCACCGGTGGCATTGTTCAGGATCATCCGGTCAATCCGGCCCTGACCATCGGTGGTATAATACCGGACATCGCTGTCCTTCAGCGTCACCCCCGATAGTCGGCTGGGGCTTATCGCCCCAGCCACGCCCTCCGCCGTCGTATCCAGAATCTGGGCGTTTTCCGCCAGGGGAGTCCCGGACAGGGCTGTCCCCGTCTCGTTGAAGGTGCCGCTGAGATGCCTGGCATCCATGGTTTCAACCGCTTCCCCGGTTCCATCCACCGTGATTTTCACCAGGGTGCCTGCGGGAAAGTTCAGGCTCTTGTCCACGTTGACCGTCCGCACCACGCCATCGGTACAGGCTACAGCTACACTCTGGCGGACATCTGCACCATTGCCCTCCACCAGGTTTCGGGAAGCCGTCTGCACTACACCGTAAAAGACCTCATCGGCCTGGGCACCGGTCAAGACCTGTACCACCTGATTGTCCATACCCAGCAGCAGGGTTACCACCTGGCCTACACCGCCGCCGTTCAGGGAGGACAAAGCCGAGGCTGCCGAGGGGGTACCGATGGCATATTCGGTGCCTGCCACCGTCACCGAGCTGGGTGCGCTGGCCGAGGGGGCCACCGCTGTAATCCGGCCTGCCGCCTTGCGGTTATAAATCCAGACGGTCTGGGCGTTGGGGCTGTAGTAATAGACATCATAGGGGGCCAGCTCTGCCGAGGCAGAGGCTGTATCATTTCGATAGACCACAGCCGGCGCAAAGGGCAGCTGGGTATTCTCTCCCGCCACAAAGGGGCCTTCCAGGCTGCCCAGCAGCACCGAGGGCACCGACACCTGGCCCTCATTGACGGCAAAGCCCAGGGTCACGGCGTAGACTTCCCCGCTGCCGGTCTTGGCAGTGAGGGCATTGTAGAGCAGCACCGCCCCGTCCTCCAGGTTCATGCCCTGGCCGGGCGCACAGTTCAGGCGGGCCCGCAGTCCCAGTTCACTGGCTTTGTTCAGCTGGGCGGTTGGAAATGTGCCGCTGAGGGTGGTCACATCGTATCCCAGCAGGTTGAGCACCGCCGCACAGGCTTCTTCCAGGGTCACCGGATTGCCGGGACGGAAGGTGCCGTCGGTGTAGCCGCTCATCCAGCCCCGCTGGACCGCAATCCGGATCCAGGGGGCCAGCGGGTCATCGCCGCCCACATCTTTGAACAGATTCCCGGCCGTGCCCTGTGCGCCGGCGCTTTCCCGCTCGGGGGAGAAAGCTACCAGCATCCGGGCCAGCTGGCCCCGGGTCAGGGGATCACTGAGACTATCAGCCTGGCCGGCCGTCATACCGCCCAGCAGGACCGCCGTCTGAACAGCGGTGTTGGCACTGGCGGCTGACGCCGGCACAAACAGCATCGAGCAGGCCAGGCAAACTGCCAGCAGCGATGCAAAGAAACGTTTGATCATGGATCGTCCTCCTCTTCAATCATAGCGCAGGGCCTCAATGGGATTGAGCCGGGCGGCGCGCTTGGCTGGCAGATAGCCGAACAGGACGCCGATGCCCACCGAGATGCCGAAGGCTACCATCACAGATCCCACGGAAGGCTGGATGGTCATACCTGCTTTGGTGATGGTCATAATCTGGTTGACGCCGGCCGAAATCAGATAGCCCAGCAAAATGCCGATCAGGCCCCCCAGAGCCGACGTGGTGGCGGCTTCGGTGACGAACAGGGCCAGAATGGACCGTTCCTTGGCTCCCAGCGCCTTCCGGATCCCGATTTCCCGGGTCCGTTCCGCCACCGACACCATCATGATGTTCATAATGCCGATGCCGCCCACCAGCAGCGAGATGGCTGCGATGGCCGTCAGGACCATCACCACCATGTTGATCATAGAGCCCAGGGTGGCCAGCATCTCGCTGAGGCTGGTGACGTAAAAGCCTTCATCCGAGTTCAGCAGCTTTTTCAGGGCAGCTTCCAGCACTGCCTTGCCCTCAGACACCTGGGTCTCACTGACGGTGGTAATGCCGTAAGAGCCCACCACACTGCTGCGGTTCAGGCGAAGGGCAGTGGTATAGGGCAGATAGATGTAATCATCTGCACTGCCCTGCTGCAGGCTGGGGTCCTTGACCTCGGCTTTCAGCACACCCACTATGGTAAACTGATCGGCGCCCACCTTGACGGTCTGGCCCAGGGCGTTGCCGCCATAGGCCACCCGGTTCACATAGTCGCCCACCACACACACCTTTTTATAGTTGGTGCAGTCCACATACTGGAGCAGCCGCCCCTGGGCAATGGATGCTCCGCTCATGCCAAAGTAGGATTCACTGACCCCTGAAACACTGGTGCGCCTGTAGGTTTTGGTACCTACTTTTACTGTGCCGGTCATGCTGACAATGGGAGAAATGCCCGAGAACAGATCCGGGCGGCTCTCCACCACCGCATAAAAATCGTCCACCTCCACCGTGCGGGTACCGTAGCCCAGAATGTTGACCTGCAGCAGGTTCATTCCCAGCGAGGAAACGCTCTCTTTCATGCTGAGGGTCAGGCCGTTGCCCAGACCCACAATCACCATCACTGCCATCACGCCGATGATGATTCCCAGCATGGTCAGAAAGGTTCGGAACTTATTGCTCAAGATATTTTTCAGGGCCTGACGGAAGGTTTCGTACATCATAGGGCTTCCTCCTGTCCGTCTGTTTCGAGTTCCGGGCTATAGTTTGGCTGGACCACCGCCTCCGGCGCGTGGGCATCCCCGTCATAGACGATCCTGCCGTCTTCCAGGCGGATGATCCGGTCTGCCTGAACCGCAATGGAGTTGTCGTGGGTAATCAAAACCACCGTGTTTCCCTGTTTGTGAAGCTGCTGCAGAATGCCCAGCACTTCACGGCCGGTATGGCTGTCCAGGGCGCCGGTGGGCTCATCTGCCAGAATCACTGCCGGCCGGCCTGCCAGGGCCCGGGCAATGGACACCCGCTGCTGCTGGCCGCCGGACAGCTGGTTGGGTTTGTTATCCAGCTTATTCCCCAGCCCCACCTGTTCCAGGGCAGCCCTGGCCCGCTGGTACTGCTCACTGCGGGGCAGCCCCGCATAAATCAGGGGCAGCTCCACATTTTCCAGCAAGGTCAGCTTGGGGAGCAGGTTATACTGCTGAAAGATAAATCCCAGCAGCTCGTTGCGAATCTCGGCCAGCTTGTCTTTGTCCATCCGGCCCACATCCTGGCCGTTCAGCCGGTAAGTGCCGGAGGTGGGGACGTCCAGGCAGCCGATGATGTTCATGCAGGTGGATTTGCCCGAACCAGACTGGCCTACAATGGCCACAAATTCCCCTTTTTGAATGGTCATCGAGATATGGTCGGCGGCCTTCACCAGCGTATCCCCCATCTGGTAATACTTGCAGACCGAGTCGAACTCAATCAGTGCACTCATAACAGTTCACCCTCGTCCGCCGGCACAGCTGCGCTGTCCGCGGCTGAAATGGCGTCTGCATCATAAGCCACCGTGTCCCCGGCCTGCAGGCCGCTGGTCACAGCGATGTAGTCGTTGTCGCTGACACCGGTTTCCACCTTGACGTACACATAGCCTTCGGGCGCCATCATATCCGCCACGGCATGGGATGCGCTGGGGGAATCCTCGGTCACCAGAACATAGTTGCCCCGGATTACAGCGGCGTTGGGAATGGACAGGGCATCCTTGACATCGGCCACCACAATTTCGGCGGTGGCGTTCATCCCCGGCAGAAGTTCCCCGTAGTTTTCAATCCGGATGGTCACCGGATAGGTGGTGGTCCCGCCGGTGGTGGATCCCGCCGAGGACACATTGGTCACCACACCGTCGAATTTCTTGTTCTGGACGGCATCGGCGGTGATGGTCACCTTCTGCCCTTCCTGGATGGAAAGGATCTGCAGTTCGTCCACATGGAGGGTCAATTCCAGATAGCGCAGGTCGTGGATGATGCACATGGGGCTGGCAGCCGCTGTGCTGTCGCTGCCCACCGTCTCCCCTGCCTGGATGTTTTTCTGGATGATGGTGCCGCTGATGGGTGCCGTGATGGTGTAGTTGTTCATGGTGTTCTGAGCGTCCTCCAGGGAGAGCTCTGCGCTGCGGAGATTATCCGACGCGGTTTCCATCTGCCGGGTCAAGCTTTCGCTGGAAAGCTGGACAATGGCAGCGCCGCCCCCTACCCGGGCGTTCTCCTTGACGCAAAGGCCCGATACCGTGCCTGCAGCGGCAGCGGTCAGGGTCTGCTCCTTCTGGTAAGCAAACCGGGCTGAGCCCAGCGCGTTGACCCCATTCACCGAGGCGGTGGCAGCCTGGGCAGCCGTGAGGCTTCCATTGTTGGGGACGGCAATCACCACCGAACGCACCAGCAAGTTCCCGCTACTCAGGGTGTCGGTGCCCGACACCGAGCGAACCGTGCCGTTCAGGCTTTCATAGGTGCCGTCCAGGGTGACCTGGGCGGTCTGCCCTGCGCTGAAACCGGCGGCGTCGGCGGCCGGGAACTGGAGGGTCAACAGGACGGTGGCATCATCCCGGATCACCGCCACTTCCTGGCCGGCGGCCACCGCGTCCCCCGGCGCCACCTTGATGGACACCACGGTGCCCTCAATATCGGTGCGTACGTACTGGGCGTTCACGGCGTCCTCATAGGTGCGCTGGGCCTGGTTCAGGGCCAGTTGGGCCCGTTCAATTCCATTGGCGGCGTCTGCGCTGTCAATGGTATACAACACATCCCCGGCCTGGACCACATCCCCTTCTTCAAAATTCGCGGACAGCACTTTGCCCCGTACCAGCGCCTTGACTTCATACGTATTGGCCGCCGTGATGGTGCCCGAATCGCTGAACACATTGGTGATGCTCCGCTTTTCCGGCGTCACTTCCAAATAGGAGACGCTGGCAGCCGGCTTGCCGGCCTGCATCCGGGACAGGGCAAAGGCACCTGCCACCGCAGCAATGCACACCACAGCGATGATTTTCTTTTTGTCCTTCTTTAGGAAAGCCTTCCGATCTGCAGGGCCTCCGGTTTCTGCGCCCGGCAAAATGCGGCTGTTTTCCGCGGCCTCCTGCAATGATTTCTTTTTAAACAAGGTGTAATTCCTCCTTTTGATGATGTCCCCAGCATAACACGCCAATCTTGAGTTTTTCTTGATTTCCCCTTGTGTTTTCCTTGAATTTGGGAAGGTTCTGGCCTGGAAAATGCTGACAGTTTGCGGTCGATACCATCAAAACGAATCCCGGCTGTCTCTGGACTCCATTTCGTTTGGGTTATCACAATTTTTTTACTTTTGGGGTCGCTTGCAGCAAAAAAACCGGCATCTTTCCCTGAGAAAGACGCCGGCCTGCACTGCCTGTGAACTTTTATTACTCTTTCTGCTGGTTTTCTGCCAGGCGCTGATGAAAATCCTCCAGCATGGATGCCAGGGTGATTTGCTCCATGGTCTGCCGGATGGACGCCTCGATCTGATGATAGGGCCCTTGAAGCACAGCGCGGATGTTCTGCGCCACCGGGCAGGACCTGCCATCACAGGGATGGATCCCGATCAGACCTGTAACGCCACCGGGTTCCAGCGCACTGTAAATCATTAATAGGGTGATCTCGGAGGGGTCACGGCACAGTTCCGCTCCGCCGGGGCCACGGGCCACCGTAATCAGCCCTGCTTTTTTCAAAGCGCTGAGAATATTGCGGATAATCACCGGGTTGCAGCCTGTACTCTGGGCCAGCAGGCCGCTTGTCACCTTTGCTTTGCCCTTTGCCTCGTAGATAAAAATCAGACAGTGCACTGCAATCGAGCACTTCATGCTGAGCTGCATGCTGTTTGCCTCCTCCAATGGTCGAAATATACGATGTAAGAATTGACTTTACATTTCCTTGGTGGTATCATGGATGCCATAAGATGTAATCTTTTATCTTACATTTTACAACATCCGGCCCAAAATGCAACTGAAAATTTGATTTCATCAAGGAAGTGTGCAGCTATGAAGATCACCCAGCTTTTATTCAGCCCCACCGGCGGCACCCAAAAGGCCGCCAATCTCCTGGCCCATGCCCTGTCTGATTCCGTTCAGACTGTAGACCTCTGCGACAGCCAGGCCCATTTCAGCGAAGTCTCTCTCGCATCCGACGATCTGGCCCTGATTGCTGTCCCCTCTTACGGCGGCCGGGTCCCTGCGGTGGCCATCCAGCGGCTGGCCGCCGTCCACGGCAACGGCGCCCCTGCCATCCTGATGGTGGTATACGGCAACCGCGCCTTTGAAGACACCATGGTGGAGCTGGAAGACGCTACCAAGCAGGCGGGCTTCCGGATTGTGGCGGGTGTGGCCGCTGTAGCCGAGCATTCCATCGTGCGGGAATTTGCTGCCGGGCGGCCGGATGCCCAGGATCAGGACCAGCTTATAGCCTTTGCTGCCCGGATTCAGGAAAAGCTGGCAGCGGGCCATCTTACCGAGCCGGCCATCCCCGGCAATCGCCCCTACAAAAAAGCAGGCGGCACCGGCATGGTCCCGAAACCCACCAAAGACTGTGACAGCTGCGGACTTTGTGCCAAGAGCTGCCCTGTACAGGCCATTGACCCCAACGACCCTCATAAAGTGGACCAGCATCTCTGCATTTCCTGCATGCGGTGTATCTCAGTATGCCCCCGGCATGCCCGGAAACTAAATCCGCTGATGCTGACTGCTGCCCATGCCATGCTGAAAAAAGTCTGTTCCGACCGCAAGGAGAACCAACTGTTCCTCTGATTACTCCATTTTTGTCTTCATCAAAACCCGTGGGCCCCGCCGGCCTGCGGGTTTTTCTTTTGTACAGTGACTGATTTTGATTGGACTTGCTCAATTCTCTCCTCATTTTGGTGATTATGGCGGTTTCCGATCTTCATCTTTGTGCATCGTTTTGGATGTTTATGATTGACTTTGATTACTTTTGCTGCTATACTCAGGTCAGAAAGAACAAATCGAATCAAATTCCTTCACCGTTCAGTCATAACCCTTCAATTTCATTCTCAATTCGGTGCAGGGATGGTGGTTCAGAAAGGAGACCCCCATGTTAGCAGAGGAGCGATTTGACAACATTCTCAAGCTGCTGGCACAAAAGCGTTCGGTAACGGTGCAGGAGCTGTGCGATGCACTGGACGCCAGCGAGTCTACCATCCGGCGGGATCTTGTGCTGCTCCATCAGCAGGGCCGGCTGAACCGGGTCCATGGCGGCGCTACCCTGCCGGACAACGCTTTCCTCACCAATGAGGAGAGCATGTCCGCCAAGGAACACCAGGCCGTGGTCCAGAAGCAGAGCATTGGACAGCTGGCCGCCAGTTTCATCCATGCCGACGACTTCGTCTTTATAGATGCGGGCAGTACCACACTGCAGCTGGTCCGAGCCCTGCAGGGCCAGGCCCTGCAGGCCACCTTTGTCACCAACGGCATCGCCCACACCCGGCTGCTGGCCCAAAAGGGATGCCGGGTCTACACCCTGGGGGGCCAGGTCCGGCCCAGCACCGAAGCTGTGGTGGGCACGGCCGCCATGTCCAGCGTAAGCCGCTACAACTTTACCAAGGCATTTATGGGCGCCAACGGCGTCTCCCTTGACACCGGCTTTACCACCCCCGATGTGGAAGAGGCTACCCTGAAATCTCTGGCCGTCAGCCGGTCCATGGAAACCTGGTTTCTGGTGGATGACTCCAAGTTCGGCAAAATCTATTCGGCAGTCATCTGCCCCCTCACCGATGCGGCCATCGTCACCAACCATTTGCCCAATGAAAAATACCGCCAGTACGTCCTCATCCAGGAAAGCGGCGTTTCCGATTCATCCAACCATCAGGAAAAGGAGAGTCAATCATGATCTACACTGTTACCTTTAACCCTGCCATCGACTATGTGGTCCATCTTCCCGGCAGCCTGGAACTGGATGCCGTCAACCGCACCGTCCAGGAGGAATACCTCTTTGGCGGCAAGGGCATCAACGTTTCCAGCGTGCTGCGGGCTCTGGACTGCGACAACACTGCACTGGGCTTTGTGGCCGGCCCCACCGGCCACTGGCTGGAAACCGGGCTTCAGGCTCAGGGCGTCAAGACCGATTTCATCCATCTGAATCAGGGTGTCACCCGGATCAATGTCAAGATCAAGGCCACTGAGGAGACCGAGATCAACGGCATGGGGCCCCAGATCGCGGAAGCGGACATGAAACAGCTCTACGCCAAGCTGGATAAGCTGGGCGAGGGCGACGCGCTGGTGCTGGCCGGCAGTATTCCTTCCTGCCTGTCCGGCGACACCTATGAAAAGATCATGGCCCGGCTGGAAGGCCGCGGCGTCCGGATTGTGGTGGATGCAACCCGCGACCTGCTGGTGAACGTTCTGAAATACAAGCCCTTCCTCATCAAACCCAACAATCACGAGCTGGGCGAGATCTTTGACCGGGAGCTGACCACCGACGCTGAAATCACTGCCTGTGCTGCCCTGCTTCAGAGTCGCGGCGCCCGGAACGTGCTGGTGAGCATGGCCGGGGACGGTGCCCTGCTGCTGGATGAAACCGGCAAGACCCACCGGATGGGCGTGCCCAAGGGCAAGGTCCTGAACAGCGTAGGCGCCGGCGACAGCATGGTGGCCGGTTTTCTGGCAGGCTACCTCCAGAAGGGCGATTATGACTGGGCCCTCCGGCTGGGCACTGCTGCAGGCAGCGCCACCGCCTTCTCTCTGGGCCTGGCCACCCGTGAAAAAATTGATTCCCTGCTGACAGAGTTCTGATATATACGCAACTGAAAAAGGAGAAGATTTCTATGCGGATTACCGAACTGTTTTCTGTGCAGGCCATCGCGCTGGACAGCACAGCCGCCGATCAGGCCGCGGTGATTGACAAGCTGGTGGATTTGCAGTGCACCCACGGCAACATCACCGACAAGGCAGCCTACAAAGCTGCTATCTACGCCCGTGAAAAGGAGGCATCCACCTACGTGGACAACGGCATCACCGTTCCCCACGCCAAGGCCGCCTGTGTCACCCGGCCCAGCCTGGCTGTGCTGCGGCTGACCACCCCTGTCCAGTACAACCCCGAGGACGATGAGAAGAGCGACCTGTTCTTCATGATCGCAGCCCCCGAAAATGGCAGCCTCCATGTGGATATGCTGGCCCGGATGATGCAGATGCTGATGCACGAGGACTTTGTGGCACAGCTGCGGTCCGCCAAAACGCCCCAGGAATTTCTGGACCTGATTGACGCCCAGGAGCAGAAGCAATTCGGTTCCGAGAGCTTTACCCAGGAAAAGATTGCTCCCCAGAGCTACCGCATTCTGGCTGTTACCGCCTGCCCCACCGGCATTGCCCATACCTACATGGCTGCCGAAGCTCTGGTCAAGGCCGGCGACAAGCTTGGCCTGCCCTGCAAGGTGGAGACCAACGGCTCGGGCGGCGCCAAAAATATCCTGACCGCCGAGGAAATCGCTGCCTGCGACGGCATCATTGTGGCCGCCGACAAGAACGTGGAGTCCGCCCGTTTCGACGGCAAGCCGGTTCTGTTCACCCGTGTGGATGACGGCATCCACAAGCCCGAGGAACTGATCCAGCGGATTGAGAGCGGCGAAGTGCCCGTTTTCCATGCCAAGGGCGGCAAGCCTGCAGCCGAAGCCGGCGGCAACGACACCGTGGGCCACACCGTCTACAAACACCTGATGAACGGCGTTTCCCACATGCTGCCCTTCGTGGTGGGCGGCGGCATCCTGATCGCCCTGGCGTTCCTGTTCGATGATTTTTCCATCGACCCCTCCAACTTTGGCATGAACACCCCTCTGGCCGCCTTCTTCAAGACGGTGGGCAACGCAGCATTCAGCTACATGCTGCCCATCCTTTCGGCTTACATCGCCATGTCCATTGCTGACCGGCCGGGCCTGGCTGTGGGCTTTGTGGGCGGCGTTCTGGCCATGAACGGCACCAGCTTCTCGGGTCTGCTGGAAGGCAGCACCACCGGCATCTCGGGCGGCTTCCTGGCTGCCCTGCTGGCAGGCTTTGTGGCCGGCTACCTGGTCAAGTTCCTGGAAAATATCACCGAGCATCTTCCCCGCAGCGTGGACGGCATTCGTCCCATGCTGATCTATCCTCTGGGCGGCATGCTGGTGATGGGCGTTGTGATGTGCGCCATCAACCCCATCATGGGCCTGATCAACGAGACCATCGCTGCCTGGCTGAACACCATGGGCGGCACCTCCAAGATCCTGCTGGGCGCTGTCTGCGGCGGCATGATGAGCATCGATATGGGCGGCCCCTTCAACAAGGCTGCCTACGTCTTCGGCACCGCTGCCCTGTCCTCCGGCACCTATGATGTGATGGCCGCCGTCATGGTGGGCGGCATGGTGCCTCCTATCGCCATCGCCCTGTCCACCACCTTCTGCCCCAAGAAGTGGACCAGTGAAGAGCGCAAGAACGGCTTCGTCAACTACATCATGGGCCTGTGCTTCATCTCGGAAGGCGCTATTCCCTTCGCTGCCACCGATCCCCTCCGCGTCCTGCCCAGCTGCGTCATCGGCTCGGCTGTATCGGGTGCCCTGTCCATGCTGTTCGGCTGCACTCTGCGGGCACCTCACGGCGGCATCTTCGTTTTCCCTGTGGTGGGCAACGCTCCCCTGTATGTGGTGGCTCTGGTCGTCGGCAGCGTGGTGGGCGCCGTCCTGCTGAGCCTGCTGAAGAAGACTGTCCGCGAATAAAAACGCTACCCAATCGCAGCTGAGAAAGCCGGCCTGCCCCGGTTTTCCCTTCCTGCCTTTCCCATAGAAAAAGCCGTCCGCGCCAGCATCCCAAAGGATTCCGGTACGGGCGGCTTTTTTCTGTTCCTTTACTGCATTTCCAGCTGAACCACTTCTGGTTGCTGATTGGGGTCGTGATGCAGCTTTTTCCCCCCATTCTCAGTGGACGTGACCACATGGACCAGGGCCGGGTCAATCATGGTGCCAGGTCTGAGGATCTGGTTGCTCTGGGCCAGACGGTGGCGCAGCTCCACCCAGAACTGTTGGTGCAGTCCCTTCTTCTCCAGCATCCGCCGGAATTTCAGGAGCGTGGATGCATCCGGCACCCCGCTCTCCAGGAAATCCACCCCCATAAAAGTCCGCATGGCGTAACTGTCATAGATGGTCTCTTCCACAGCCGCTGCAGACAGATGGAACCACTCCTGCAGCAGATACATCCGCAGCATCTTCTCCAGCCCCACCGGCGGGCGGCCCCGCAGTCCCTGGGGGTAATAGGGCTCAATGGCCGCAACCCATTTCTCCCAGGGAACCAGGCGGTTCATCTCTCCAAGAAATTTTTCCCGCCGGGTCTGCTTCTTTCGCCTGCTGTATTCCAGGTCGCTGAATGTCAACTGCGCCATTTTGCTCTCCTCCGCCGTCACTTTTTTCTATTATACTACAAATTCCGCAGTATGGGCAGGGAAATTTGTCGATTTGCTTGGAAAACATCTTTTTGTGCCAAAACAAACCACTGCCCCCGGACAGTCGGACGATCCGGGGGCAGTCTGTTTCCATCAGCTGGAGAGCAGTATTCCAATCAACGGTGGTGTTCGGCTTCGTAGTAGTCCTCCCAGTCGGGGCGCTCCTGCTCCACTTTCAGGATTTTGCCGGAAGAGGCGCCCACCTCAAATTCGTACTTCACGTCGTCCAGGATAAAATCAAACTCATACTTGCCGTCGTCGTATTCCTGCTCGATGATCTGCAGTTCGCTGACATCCCGCCCCAGGTGCTGGGC
>OERG01000145.1_pt1 | contig 16810 bp, 21 predicted proteins | sample 1539951 | NCBI WGS metagenome assembly OERG01 (sample SAMEA3891870, study PRJEB23780) | metagenome | biome: terrestrial biome; feature: animal house; material: Caecal content | place: Italy | collected 2015-05-05
AAAAGAGAATAGAGATTGTCCGGAGAAATCCGGGCAGCCGGTGTCGATGACGGTGAGGTCCCACCTGTTCCCATTCCGAACACAGAAGTTAAGCTCACTTGTGCCGAAGATAGTTGGCTGGACACGGCCTGTGAAAATAGGTAGATGCCGGCTTCTCTAAAACCCCCTGAGGATGATTCCTCAGGGGGTTTCTCGTTGTTCAAGGCACAAATAAATCCCCTGCGCCGGGAAGGCACAGGGGGATTTTTGCTTTCAGGATTCTTCGAGAAAAAAGATTTCGTCCACATGCTGACCCAGAAGATGAGCCAGTTTCATGGCCAGGGCCAGGGTGGGGTCGTATTTATTGTTCTCAATGGCGATGATGGTTTGCCGACTTACGCCCAGCATCCGGGCCAGATCCTCCTGACGAAGCCCGGCCTGCTTGCGCAGCTCTTTCACCTTGTTCTGCATGAGATCTCACCTTGCCATCAGCAGGAGGCCCACAAACAGGAGAAAAGCCCCCAGCGCAACAGCTGCTCCCAGCATCCGGGCGGGACGGTTGGGCTCCCTGTATTCCTCGTCGTCTTCCACCATCCTGTGTTTGTACAGCACTTGGGTGAACCCCTGGATGCAGACCGCCAGACAAAGAAGCAGGCCGGGCACCAGATCGGGGGCCTGTTTGGTCAGAAAAGCCTGGAGCCAGGTGGCGCAGGTGGAGCCCGCCAGGCCGCCCAATACCGCTTTATAGGCCAGTTCTTCGGCGCGGAGCTGAATGCTGCGCTCCATTTCGTCCATCGGTTTCATGATGTGGTTCCTCCTTTGAAATGTTAAATACTCTTTACATTTACAGTATAGCAGGCCGTCCTAAAATGTCAAGATGTTTTTACATTTCGGGAGATAAAAATCCCCGCACATCCAGGTGCGGGGTGCCTAGGGTTAATGTGGGGCGGCAGCCCGGCGCAGTTCTGCCTCCGAGGCAGGGGTGAGCCATTTGCCGAAGGCTTCCGACTGGATTTTGGGAATGAAACCCAGATCCTGATACCCCAGCTTGAGCAGCAGGCTCATGCTGGCCTGGTTCTCAGATTCGGTGAAGCAGATGAATTCCTGGTCCGGGAACCGGCTGTGGAGCAGTTCCAGCAGGGCCGACAGGGCTTCATAGGCATAACCCTTGCGGTGGTGCTTGTAGGAGAAAGTGTAGCCCAGGGAGATGGCGCCGTCCTGGGGCATCACTACGATTTCCCCGATCATTTCCCCGGTTTCCCGCAGGGCTACCGCCAGAAATGCCCGGCTGTCCAGGGATAAAACGTCCTGCTGGTGCTTGTGGATCAGGGTGTCGATGCCCTCCGGATCCTTTACCTGGCCCCGCTGGTAGCGGGCGCAGATGGGGTTGTTGCGGTAATCGTACATGATGCGGGCGTCCTCCGGAAGGGCATTCCGCAAAATCAGACGTTCTGTGGTGAGAAAAACCATGGGCTCCCTCCTCTCTTTGAACCAAGTGTATCACAAGTGGGGGGTCCTGTCCAATGTACCAAGAAAACTTTGCAAAACCTATTGACAAGTAAACTTGTCTGTGCTATCTTAGAAGTGCAAATAAAACTTGTCAAACTGGAAGGGAGGACTTCCTATGGATAAAGAAGAGATTTTGGCCAAAAGCCGGGAGGAAAACCGCAACGGCGACGAGCGGGACCGGGAGATTGCGAACCAGGCAGCCATGTACGGCTTTATCGGAATGTCGGCCGCCTATGTGGTGATGCTGCTGCTGGAGGTATTCTTGAAGGGCCGGGCGGGCTTTGGCTATATCTTCCTGTTCTCGGTGTTCCTGGCCAGCACCGGCTTCAGCCGGTACAAGCTGGGGGGTTCCAAGGTGATGCTGCTGGGCTCCGTCTGCTGGACCGCCTGCGCGGTGGTCTGGCTGATCCTGTACCTGTGGAAAGGCTGAGCGCTTGCCCTTCTTGGATGAAAAACCCCTGCGTTCCGGTTGGGAAGGCAGGGGTTTTGTTATTTCTTGTTCCAGGTGTGGCCCAGGATATCTTTCAGAACCAGCATGGCATCCAAATCGCTGTAACCGTACCGGGTCTGGAGTTCCTCCAGCAGCTGGTGCAGGCGGGCGGCATAAAATGCCGTGTCCACTGTCTTCTGGTAGGTGGTTAGAACCGGGTATTGTTTGCCCCAGACGGCGGTCCAGTCCACTTTTTTCTGTTTTTCCTCGCTGATGCTGTGGATGGCCCGCTGGATTTCCTCCAGGTCGGTGTCAAAGTCGATCAGTTCATCCAGTGTCAGATGATATAGCCCGGCCAGCTTTTTGGCCTGGCGGATGTCGGGCAGGGTTTCGTCCAGCTCCCATTTTGAGATGGTCTGGCGGCTGACTCCCAGTTTAGCGGCCACTTCCTCCTGGGAAAGGCCGCTCTTTTTGCGGGCATTGAACAGATTGCTTCCTAACTGCATGGCATCTGCCTCCTTTTTGCACCATTATAAAGGATGATGTGGAAAAGATCCACCGCTGCCGGCTGGCATCTCCGCCCGTTTTCCTGCCAGATGCAAAATCTCCTTTTTGTTCTCTGAAAGTTGGCTGTCCGGTGAATATTCCGGCGCGGTCTGTCTCAAACTAAGGGCAACACCCGTACACAGGTTTCAACCGAAGGAGAATCAAACGATGGAGCATATCAGGAATTTTCTGCGGGGCAAGGGCTTTGCACTGGCCCTGCTGGCCTGCGTGGCGGCGGCCGCAGCCGTCGGCGTGTGGGCTGTGCGGACGGTTCGGGATCAGATGGCCGAGGATCTGGGGCAGAGCTCCAGCCAAAGCCTCACCGGCGAAGAGACGTACCCCGGCATTGATGCCGGCATCAACCAGGACACGGAGGATCAGATATGGGAACAGGAATCCACCAGCGCGGCCCAGTCGGTGGCCGATGTGCCCGAACCCAGCTCGTCTGGCGCATCCTCTGGTGCGCAGTCTGGCTCTGGTTCGGTATCCGAACCTTCCGAGCTGCAAACCGAATCGCCCACTGCCAGCGTCTCAGCCGGCTCGGCCTATACGCGGCCTGTCTCTGGACAGGTGCTGGCCGTCTGGAGCGGGGACGAGCTGGTCTACAATGAGACCCTGGGAGACTGGCGCACCCACAACGGCACAGACTATGCCTGCGAAGCAGGGGAGGATGTCCTTTCCCCGGTGAGCGGCACGGTGGAAAGCCTGGCCGCTGAGGGCAACTGGGGGGTAGTGGCCTCCATCCGGGACGCCGAGGGCCGCCTGTGGCGGGTCGCCGCCCTGGAAAACACGGTGGTCCAGCAGGGTGATGCGGTGGCCTCGGGCCAGAAGCTGGGCCAGGCCGGCACCATCACCGGCGAAAGCGCCCTGGACCCCCACATCCATCTGGAAGTGATGGACCAGGACAAGTATCTGGACCCGGTGAAATTGATCGGAAACTAAAGGATCAAAAGGACACAGAGGAACGGCAGGCGCTGCGGCGTCTGCCGTTCCTGTTTTTTCGCGATTGCTTTTGTGTCTGGATTCTGGTATTATTAAAAAGTACGGAATCTGACGAAAAAAGGAGCGTTCATCCATGGCGGAAATTCTGATCGTGGGGGCGGGGGCGGCTGGATTGATGGCCGCCGGCGCCGCTGCACGGCAGGGGCACAAGGTTACATTGCTGGAGCACACCGACAAACCAGGCCAGAAAATCCTGGTCACCGGCAAGGGCCGCTGCAACCTGACCAACGACTGCGACGAGGAGGAATTTCTCCGCCATGTGCGAACCAACCCCCGGTTTTTGTATTCCTCCCTCTACGCCTTCCCGCCGGCCAAAACCAAGGAGCTGTTCGAGAGCCTGGGTGTGGCCCTGAAGGTGGAGCGGGGGCGCCGGGTGTTCCCGGTGTCGGACAAGGCGGCAGAAATCCGCCAGGCCCTGCTGGACTATGCCGCCGGCGCCCACCTGATCCACGACGGGGCGGCGTCTTTGCTGCTGGAGCCGATGGAGCAGGAGGCTCCGGCCGAGGGCAAAAAGGCCAAAAAGGGCCCTGCCTTCCGCTGCGTGGGAGTAAAGGGAACGTCGGGCAAAAGCTACCGGGCCGACTGCGTCCTGGTGGCCACCGGCGGCCTCAGCTATCCGGTGACCGGTTCCACCGGCGACGGCTACAAGCTGGCCCGGCAGGCCGGCCACACCATCGTTGAGCCGGTGCCCAGCCTGGTGAGCCTGGTGTCCAAAGACCCCGACTGCAAAAAGATGATGGGCCTGTCCCTGAAAAACGTCAAGCTCACCCTCTTTGAGGACAACAAGGCTATCTTTGACGAGCAGGGGGAGATGCTGTTCACCCATTTCGGCATCAGCGGCCCTTTGACCCTCAGCGCCTCCAGCCATCTGGGGGACATGAAAAAGCACCGCTACCATGTGGAAATTGACCTGAAGCCTGCCCTCAGCGAGGAACAGCTGTACGACCGGGTCACCCGGGACTTTGGGCTGCTGTCCAACCATTCCGCCCAGGGGACCCTGGTCAAGCTGCTGCCTTCCAGCATGCAGCCGGTGATGGTGGAGCGGTGGGGGATTGACCCCGCCACCCGGGCCAACCAGATCACCCGGGAGCAAAAGCGGGAACTGGTGCGTCTGTGCAAGCACTGGGCCGTGTCGGTGGACCAGCGGGGGGATTTGGCCCACGCGGTCATCACCTCGGGGGGCGTGTCGGTGCGGGAAGTGGACCCCCGGACCATGGAGAGCAAGAAAGCAGCACACCTCTATTTCGCCGGGGAAGTGCTGGACGTGGACGCCTATACCGGCGGCTATAATCTGCAGATCGCCTTCTGCACAGCCCAGGCCTTTGCGGCCCACCTGTGAAGAGGAGCTTTGAATAGAAAAAGGAGGCAAAAACCATGATTGTCACCACAACCCCTTCCGTGGAGGGAAAGCGGATTACATCTTATAGAGGCATTGTCTGCGGCGAGGTCATTTCGGGTGTGAATTTCATCCGGGACCTGGCGGCATCCTTCACCAACTTCCTGGGCGGCCGCTCGGGCAGCTACGAAGACGAGCTGATCCAGGCCCGCCAGAACGCCCTGGAGGAGATGGAACAGCGGGCCGCCGACCTGGGCGCCAACGCTGTGGTGGGTGTGGATATCGACTATGAAGTCCTGGGCACCGACAACGGCATGCTGATGGTGACTGCCAGCGGCACCGCTGTGGTGGTGGAGTAACCAAAGAAAAAAGTTTCAGACAGGGGGAATGTTCCCCCTGCCGGAAGGAGAATATAGAAGTATGATATCGGTTGCGATCGACGGTCCTGCCGGGGCTGGCAAATCCACCCTGGCCCGGCAGCTGGCCCGGGACCTGGGCTATATTTACGTCGACACCGGCGCCATGTACCGGTCGGTGGGGCTGTATGCCCTGCGGGCCGGCAAAGACCCGGCTGACCAGGCAGCAGTGAACCAGCTGCTGCCCCAAATCCGTCTGCGCCTGGCGGTGCTGGACGGCGAACAGCATATTTATCTGAATGACGAGGACGTCAGCGGCCTGATCCGCACCGAACAGGTGGGGATGGCGGCCTCGGCGGTGGGGGCCAATCCCACGGTCCGGGCTTTCCTGCTGGACCTGCAGCGGAACATGGCCAAGACCGGCAACATCCTGATGGATGGCCGGGACATCGGCACTGTGATCCTGCCCAACGCCACCGTCAAGATCTTCCTGACCGCCAGCCCCGAGGCCCGGGCCCGGCGCCGCTGGCTGGAATACCAGCAGGCGGGCCGCAGCGAGAGCTACGAGGAAGTGCTGGCCGATGTGAAGCAGCGGGATGAACAGGACGCAGGCCGGGCGGCAGCCCCCCTGCGTCAGGCGGAGGACGCCGTCCTGCTGGACACCTCCGACCTGGACCTGGCCCAGAGCCTGGCCGCCATGAAGCAAATCATCCAAGAGCGTGTGGGGGAAATGTGATGCTGTATCCGATCATTTTGGCAGGGGCCTGGGTCATTTTCAACCTGTTTTTCCGGGTCCAGGTCATCGGCCGGGAAAATCTGAAGAAGATCCAGTCCCCCGGCTTTATCCTGGCTCCCACCCATATTTCGGCCATCGACCCGGTGTTTGTGGCCATTGCCCGGTTCTGGGGCAAAAAGATGGTGGTGTTCGGCAAAAAGGAGCTGTTTGAAATCAACCCCTTCATCACCTGGTTTTTGAAGCAGTGCGGCTGTATGATGGTCCGGGGCACCAAGGACGAGATGGAGACCCTGGAGTACACCATCGGCGAGTGCAAAAAGGGCCGTGGCCTGCTGTTGTTCCCCGAGGGAACCCGGGAAAAGGACGGCAAGCTGCTCCAGCCCAAGAGCGGGCTGTTTGTGGTGGCGGCCGAGGCCGGCACCGACGTGATCCCCTGCCGGGTGCTGTACAACACCCCCGACGGCCACATGAAGCTGTTCTGCAAGGTGCGGGTGATCTTTGGCGAGCCCATGCCGGCAGCCCAGTTTGCCATGAGCAGCCGCCGGGACATCAAGACCCTGCGGGCCAACAAGCAGGCCCTCACCAACGCCTGGATCGACCTGGGCCAGCGGTACGGGTTCCAGGATGCCGCCACTGCATAATCGGCACCCTGGTGTGCATATTGACATTATGGTCGAGAGGAAACGTCTATGGAAATTTGTCTGGCCAAAACCGCCGGTTTCTGCTTTGGGGTGGACCGGGCGGTCCAGATGACCTGCCGCCTGCTGGATGAAGGCAAAAAGGTGGCCACCCTGGGTCCCCTGATCCACAACCCCCAGGTGGTGGCCGACCTGGAACGCCGGGGGGCCAAAGTGGTGGACAGCCCCCGGGATGTCCCGGCGGGTTATCAGGTGGTGATCCGCAGCCACGGGGTGCCCCAGAACGTCTACGACGAGCTGGCCGCCCTGGGGGTGTCTTGGCAGGACGCCACCTGCCCCTTTGTGGCCAAGATTCACGCCATCGCCCGGCGGGCCGAACAGGAGGGGGTCTGCCTGGCTGTGGCCGGGGACAAAACCCATCCTGAGGTCCAGGGCATCGTGGGCCATACCCGGGGCGAGACCTTCGTCTTCGGGGATTTGGCCGAATTGCAGGCCTGGAAAGGCCCTGAAAATCCCAAAAAACGTATGTTTGTGGTGGCTCAAACCACCTTCCAGGCAACAAAATGGCAAGAATGTTCGGAGTTTCTGAAAAAAGCCTATACAAACGCCGAAATTTTTGATACAATATGTAATGCGACGTGGGCGAGGCAACAGGAAGCGGAAGACCTCAGCCGCCGGTGCGATCTGGTGGTCGTAATTGGTGGTCATCATTCTTCTAATACCCAGAAGCTGGTCGCAGTCGCCGCAAAACATACGCGGGCCGTTACGGTTGAAACAGCAAGCGAGCTTCAGCCCGAGTGGTTTGCAGATGTGAGGACGGCGGGCGTGACAGCAGGGGCTTCAACGCCATCGTCTATTATTGAGGAGGTACTTAACAGTATGACAGAAATCAATGACAGCATGAGCTTCGAGGAGATGCTGAACGCATCCGAGGAAAAACGTGTTCATGCAGGCAGTATTGTGAAAGGAGTCGTGACCAGCATTTCCGCCAACGAGATCCAGGTCGACATCGGCGCAAAGCAGACCGGTTTTGTCCGTCTGAGCGAGCTGACCGACGATTCCTCCGCAAAGGTCGAGGACCTGGTCAAGGTTGGCGATGAGCTGGACCTCATCGTCGAGAAGGTTATGGATCAGGACGGCGTCATCCAGCTCTCCCGCAAGAAGCTTGCATCGCGCAAGGGCATGGAAGAGATCGCCAAGGCTGCTGAGTCCGGCGAGGTCGTCGAGGGCGACGTCACCGAGTACAACAAGGGCGGCGTCGTGGTCAACGTCAAGGGCGTCAAGGTGTTCGTGCCCCGTTCCCAGGCCACCATGCGCCGCGACGAGGACTACACCGCCCTGGTGGGCAAGCACGTCCGCCTGGTCGTGACCGAGTGCTCGGGCCGCAAGATCGTGGGCAGCATCAACAAGGTCACCGCAGAGGAGAACAAGGCCCGCCGCGAGGAGTTCTGGGCCAACGTCGAGGTCGGCAAGACCTACACCGGCGTGGTCAAGAGCCTGACCTCTTACGGCGCCTTTGTGGACATCGGCGGCGTGGACGGCCTGTGCCACATCAGCGAGCTGAGCTGGAACCGCATCAAGCACCCCTCCGAGGTTGTCTCCGTTGGCGACACCATCGAGGTTTATGTCAAGGACATCGACACCGAGAACCACAAGGTTTCCCTGGGCTACAAGAAGGCCGAGGACAACCCCTGGGAGCAGCTGAAGAACAACTACCCCGTGGGCAGCACCTTCCACGCTCCGGTTGTGTCTCTGACCAAGTTCGGCGCTTTCGTGCGCATCCTGCCCGGTGTGGACGGTCTGGTCCACATCAGCGAGATCAGCAACGAGCGCGTTGAGAAGGTCTCCGACGCTCTGAAGGTCGGCGATATGGTCGACGTCAAGCTGCTGGATGTTGACTTCGACAAGAAGCGCATCAGCCTGTCCATGAAGGCCCTGCTGAAGGAGGACGAGGAGTAATCCTCCCCGCCATCCCCACTGCATGAATCCCACAGCCCCGTTGCCGGATGTCGGCGGCGGGGCTGTTTTGGTATCAGAAACCATGAAAAAAGAATTCGAGGCGCACCGCCCCGCCGCCCGCTGGCTGGCGGAACACGGCGAGGTGCTGCGGTATCTCTTCTTCGGGGTGCTGACCACCCTGTTAAACATCCTGCTCTATGGGCTGTTTTTAGCCCTGTTCGGCTACCAGGCCGCCAACAGCTGGGGCAATGTGCTGGACAACGCCCTCTGCATCCTCTTTGCCTACGCCACCAACCGGGCCTTTGTCTTTCGCAGCCGGGCCCGGGGCCGGGCCGCCGCCGCCGAGTTCGGCAAATTTGTGGCCTGCCGCCTGGGTACCATGGCCCTGGATACGGCCGTCATGATCGCCGGGGGCAACTGGCTGGCCGCGCCGGGGGCCGCCCTGGTGGGGGCGGTGCTGGGCCGCTGGCTGGGCCCCAGCCAGGCCCAGGCCCTCTGGGGGCTGGGGGTCAAGGTTTTTTCCAACGGGCTGGTGATCCTGCTCAACTACCTGTTCAGCAAACGGATTATCTTCCGCCCGAAAGGGTAAAACTGGGGTTTATCCGGCTTTTCTTCGTCCAACGCGGGCCCGCGCCCGCTTGCATCCACCAACCGAACCATCTGAAACGGAGGTAACCGCCATGCTGCAAAGATTCAAAGGTTTCGCATTCCTGATTTCCGGCCTGGTGCTGGGAATCATCGGCGCCGTGGTGTCCATCACGGCCATCGTGCTCAGCGCCGTGGGGATGGCCAAGTCCCACCGGGCCCGCAAGAGCCGCGTCTGAAAACTGAACCGGAGGTAAAACTATGACCCGACAAGAAATTCTGGCCCATGTGGACCACACCCTGCTGAAACCCGAGGCCACCTGGCCCCAGATCCAGGCCCTCTGCGACGAGGCCGTCGAAAACAAGACCGCCTCCATCTGCATCAACACCTGCTACGTCAAGCAGGCGGCGGAGTATCTGGCGGGCCGTGTGCCGGTCTGCTGCGTGGTGGGCTTCCCCCTGGGCGCCATGGACACCGCTTCCAAGGCGTTCGAGGCCAAGACCGCCATTGAAAACGGCGCCGAAGAGGTGGACATGGTCATCAACATCGGCCGGCTGAAAAACGGCGAGTACGACGCCGTCCGGGAGGATATCCGGGCCGTCAAGGAGGCGGTGGGGGACAAGATCCTCAAGGTCATCATCGAGACCTGCCTGCTGACCGACGCCGAGAAGGAGAAGATGTGCGACATCGTCTGCGAGGCGGGGGCCGATTACATCAAGACCAGCACCGGCTTCTCCACCGGCGGCGCCACCTTCCACGACATCGAGCTCTTTGTCCGCTGCGTGGCGGGCCGCTGCAAGGTCAAGGCCGCCGGCGGCATCTCCACCGTGGAGGATATGGAAAAATTCCTCGAACTGGGGGCCGACCGTCTGGGCACCAGCCGGGCCGTCAAGCTCTTGCAGGGCGAGGCCGGCGAGGGTTATTAAGAGACTGTGAAAAATTCGGCGTTCTGTATAAAAATCTTTCGATGATTCTTGACAAAATGCCGGTCGGATGGTACAATATCCTCGTAAAAAACTGAATACCGACTTATCAAGAGTGGCAGAGGGGACAGGCCCTGTGAAGCCCGACAACCTGCGCGTGACCCGCGTAAGGTGCCAAATCCTGCGGGAAACCGGAAGATAAGAGTGCGACGCTCAGAGCCTTCGGGTTCTGAGCGCTTTTATTTTCTCCCGAGCTTGATCGGCTGTGTATGAAGCGGAACGAAACACCCCATTTTGAAAACACGGAGGAAAAATTGATGGACAAGTACTTTTTCACCTCGGAGTCTGTGACCGAAGGCCACCCCGATAAAATCTGCGACCAGATCTCGGACGCCATCCTGGACGAGATCCTGCGCCAGGACCCCGACGCCCGGGTAGCCTGCGAGACCTGTGCCTCCACCGGCCTGGTCCACATCATGGGCGAGATCACCACCAGCTGCTATGTGGATTTCCAGAAGCTGGTCCGCGAGGTAGTGGCCGACATCGGCTACACCCGCGCCAAGTACGGCTTTGACGCCGACACCTGCGCCGTCATCTCCAACATCGACGGCCAGAGCCCCGATATCGCCCTGGGCACCAACGACGAGGTGGGCGGCGCCGGCGACCAGGGCATGATGTTCGGCTACGCCTGCAACGAGACCCCGGAGCTGATGCCCATGCCCATCAGCCTGGCCCACAAGCTGGCCAAGCGGCTGACCGAGGTGCGCAAGAGCGGCCTTCTGCCCTACCTGCGCCCGGACGGAAAGAGCCAGGTCACCATCGAGTATGTGGACGGCAAGCCCACTCGGGTGGAGGCCGTGGTCATCTCCAGCCAGCACAGCGACACCGTCACCACCGAGCAGCTGCGGGCCGACATCATGGAGCAGGTCATCCGGGCCACCATCCCCGCCGAGCTGCTGGACGAGAACACCAAGTACTTCATCAACCCCACCGGCCGTTTCGTGGTGGGCGGGCCCCAGGGCGACACCGGCCTGACCGGCCGCAAGATCATCGTGGACACCTACGGCGGCTATGCCCGCCACGGCGGCGGCGCCTTCTCGGGCAAGGACCCCAGCAAGGTGGACCGCTCCGCCGCGTATGCAACCCGCTGGGTGGCCAAGAATATTGTGGCCGCCGGTCTGGCCGACAAGTGCGAGGTCCAGGTGGCCTACGCCATCGGCGTGGCAAAGCCCGTCTCCATCATGGTGGACACCTTCGGCACCGGCAAGGTGGAGAACGCCAAGATCGAGGCCGCCGTGGAGAAGGTCTTTGACCTGACCCCCGCCGCCATCATCCGGGACCTGGATCTGCGCAAGCCCATCTACCGTCAGCTGGCCGCCTACGGCCACATGGGCCGGGAGGATCTGGGCGTCAAGTGGGAGAACACCGACCGGGTGGAGGCTCTGCGGGCTGCCGTGGCCGCACTGTAAAGAGCCGGTAAAAACTCTGTCTGGTTTTGTCAAAAACAGACAGACGTGCACAGAAATCACAAAAACAGCTGTGCAAGGCGCAGAAAATGAAAAATCCTGCTGGCAGGGCGCGAAAAATGTGTTAAAATGAGAACGGTTGTACACTTCACAGATCCCGCTTTGGAAATCTGATTGAGAGCAAACAAAAGGAGCTTATTTTATGTCCAATATGATTGGTGCCAAGGATTTTTTTGCTGAGGGCAGCAGTGTCGCCGACCTGCGCCTGCTGGCCTGTCCCGGTGCGGAGGAGCTGACCAGCCTGATCGACCGTCATCTGGTGGATTGGGCCAAAGAAGCCGATCCTACCCTGGAAAAAGATACCTTCATCATCCCCTGTGACTGCCCCCGCTTCCAGAGCGGTGACGCCAAGGGCATCGTCAAGGAGTCGGTGCGGGGCGACGATATCTTCATCGTCGTGGACCCCGGCAACTACAGCGTCAGCTATAAGCTGTTCGGCTACGAGAACCACATGTCCCCGGACGACCACTTCGCCAACCTCAAGCGCCTGATCCAGGCCGTGGCTGGCAAAGCCCACCGGGTCTCGGTCATCATGCCCAGCCTCTACGGCGGCCGCCAGCATCGCCGCACCGTCCGGGAGAGCCTGGACTGCGCCGTGGCCCTGCAGGAGCTGCAGAACATGGGCGTGCAGAACATCATCACCTTTGACGCTCACGATCCCCGCGTCCAGAACGCTGTGCCTCTGCTCAGCTTCGACAACGCCATGCCCACCTACCAGGTCCTGAAGAACCTGCTGAAGAAGATGCCGGACCTCTCCTTCGACAAGGAGAAGTTCATGGTGGTCAGCCCCGACGAGGGCGCCATGAGCCGGAACATGTACTTCTCCAGCGTGCTGGGCTGCAACCTGGGCATGTTCTACAAGCGCCGCGACTACACCACCGTCATCAACGGCCGCAACCCCATCGTGGCCCATGAGTACCTGGGCGAGTCGGTGGAGGGCAAGACCGTCTTTGTCGCCGACGACATCATCGCCTCCGGCGAGAGCATGCTGGAAGTGGCCCACGAGCTGAAGGCCCGGGGCGCCAAGCACATCATCGCCGACGCCACCTTCCCCCTGTTCACCTCCGGCCTGGACAAGTTCGACAAGGCCTACGCCGAGGGCGTGCTGAGCTGCGTGGTGGGCACCAACCTCACCTACCGCAAGCCCGAGCTGCTGGAGCGTGACTGGTACCTGGATGTGGACGTCTCCAAGTACGCCGCCTACTTCGTGGTGGCTCTGAACCACGATATGTCGGTCTCCGCCATCGCCGACCCCATCAAGAAGATCGAGGCTCTGCTGGCCAAGCGCTAAGCGATCCATCTGTGATTTGCCCCGGGGGCTGCCCTTATGCAGCCCCCGGGGTTTTTGCGGGCAAAAAGCGGGATTTTCGGGCGATACAGCAAAGAAAACCCTTGACAAGGGGCGGGGAGTCTGCTATAATCCCTCCGTAAAGCTAAAAAACTTTACAACAGGGCCGGAATGGAGGCTGGAGCGGTGGCCAAAAATCCCAAAAATCTGGAGATGGGGTACCTGCTCGACTTCTACGGCGAGGCCCTGACCGAAAAGCAGCGGGAGATGCTGCGGCAATATTACAACGACGATTTTTCCCTCAGCGAGATCGGGGATAACTTCGGGATCACCCGCCAGGGGGCGCGGGACGCCATCAAACACGGCGAGAGCGCTCTGCTGGAGCTGGAAGCCAAGGTGGGCTTCGCGGCCCGGTACCGCCGGGTGCAGCAGAAGCTGGAAGAGCTGGAACAGCTGGTGATCGACACCCGGTTCGAGTGCACGGGGGCCCATTCGGGGCTGACGGCGGCGGATTTCGCCGCGGCGCTGACCCGGATGCTGGAGCTGATCCGCTCCATCGACGAGGCGAACGAGAGCTGAGCCCCCTATCATACAGAGAAAGGACAGCCCAAGATGGCATTTGAATCCTTAACCGACCGCCTGGCCGGTGTGTTCAAAAAGCTGCGCGGCCACGGCAAGCTGAGCGAGGCCGACATCAAGGCCGCCATGCGCGAGGTGCGGATGGCCCTTTTGGAGGCCGACGTCAACTACAAGGTGGCCAAGGACTTCTGCGCCAAGGTGTCGGAGCGGGCCATGGGCCAGGAGGTCATGGAGAGCCTGACCCCCGCCCAGCAGGTGGTCAAGATCGTCAACGAGGAGCTGACCGCCCTCATGGGCGGCGAGGAAGCCGCCCGGGTCCAGCTCAAGAGCAAGGGGCAGACCGTCCTGATGCTCTGCGGTTTGCAGGGCAACGGCAAAACCACCCACGCGGCGAAACTCGCCAAATACTACATCAAGCAGGGGCATCACCCGCTGCTGGTAGCCTGCGACATCTACCGCCCCGCCGCCATCGAACAGTTAAAGGTGGTGGGCGGCCAGGCCGGCGCGCCGGTCTTTGTGCTGGAAGGGGAAAAGCCCCCCGTCATCGCCCAGAAGGCCCTGAGCTACGCCAAGGACCGGGGCTATGACATCGTCATCCTGGATACCGCCGGCCGTCTGCAAATCGACGACGTGCTGATGCAGGAGCTGGTCCAGATCAAAGAGCGGGTGGAGGTGGACGAAACCCTGCTGGTGGTGGACGCCATGGCCGGCCAGGACGCCGTCAACGTGGCCCGGACCTTCCACGAGAAGGTGGGGATCGACGGCATCATCCTCACCAAGACCGACGGCGACACCCGGGGCGGCGCGGCCCTCTCGGTGCTGGCGGTCACCGGCAAACCCATCAAGTTCCAGGGCGTGGGCGAAAAGCTGGACGACCTGGAGGTGTTCCACCCGGCCCGGATGGCCAGCCGGATCCTGGGCATGGGCGACGTGCTCAGCCTGATCGAGAAGGCGCAGGAAAACGCCGACGAGAAGCTGGCCGAGGAAACCGCCCGCCGGATGATGGAAAACAAGTTCGACATGAACGACATGCTGGCCCAGTTCGCCCAGATCAAAAAGATGGGCGGCGCCTCCGCCATGCTGAGCATGATGCCCGGCGGCGCGGGGATAGACCCCAGCCAGGTGGACGAGAAATCCCTGGCCCGGATCGAGGCCATCATCCTCTCCATGACCCCCGCCGAGCGGGAAAAACCCGAGATCATCAATCCCAAGCGGAAGCGCCGGATCGCCGCGGGCAGCGGCACCCGGGTGGAGGACGTGAACAAACTCCTCCGTCAGTTTGAGATGATGCAGAAGATGATGAAGCAGCTCAAAAAGAGCCCCAAGGGCTTTGCCCGGCGGCTCAGCGGCATGATGGGCCGGAGAGGCGGCTTCTAACACACCCCAAGGTATAGACCCCAGCCCCCGTGGGCCCCGGGTTTTTACAAATAGAATTCGGCCCCACGGGGCCACAAAACAAAATGTAACTTTCAGGAGGATATTTTATTATGGCAGTTAAGATCAGACTGCGCCGCGTTGGCGCCAAGAAGGCTCCCTTCTACCGTGTTGTCGTTGCCGACAGCCGCTTCCCCCGCGACGGCCGTTTCATTGAGGAGATCGGCACCTACGATCCCAACCAGGAGCCCTCTGTCGTGAAGATCGACGCTGAGAAGGCCAAGCAGTGGATCGCCAACGGCGCACAGCCCACCGATACCGTGCGCGTCCTGCTGAAGAAGTCCAACATTCTGTAAGCGGAGGGCGGTCTCATGCAGGAGCTGTTGCTGGCCGTTGCCCGCGGTCTCGTAGAGGATAAGGACGCTGTCCGTGTGACGGCGGACGAGCCCCGTGAGGACGGCACCGTCGTCTACCACCTGAGCGTGGCAGAGGGCGACATGGGCCGTGTCATCGGCAAGCAGGGCCGCATCGCAAAAGCCATTCGTGTGGTGATGCGGGCGGCTGCTGTCCGGGTCAACGAAAAGATCCTTGTCGAGATCGACTGAACCAACCTTTGCAGGCCCTTTGCCCTCGGCGGCAGAGGGCCTTTGCTGTATGATTTTATAAGACAGGAGAAGCAGATGCAGCAGTATCTCGAAGCAGGCAAAGCCGTCACCACCCACGGGGTGCGGGGCGAAATCAAGATGGAACTCTGGTGCGACGGGGTGGACTTTCTCCGCCCGGTGCCCCGGCTCTACCTCTCGGACAAGGGCGGCCGCAGCCTCAAGCTGACCTCCATCCGGCCCATGGGGCGGATGGCCCTGGTGAAGTTCGAGGGGGTAGAGGACATGGACGCCGCCCGGGCGTTGCAGGGCCAGGTGTTCTACTTTGACCGGAACGACGCCCAGCTCCCCGCCGGGCGGTGGTATGTGGCCGACCTGATCGGCTGCGAGGTGCGGGACGCCGACACCGGCAAGGTCTACGGCGTGGTGACCAATGTGGACCACCCCGGCGCCCAGGATATCTACACCGTCAAGGCCCCGAACGGCAAGGAGTATATGTTCCCCGGGGTGGACGCATTCTTGAAAGAGCGGAACCCGCCGGAGGGGTATATCACCGTCACCCCCATCCCGGGGCTTTTGGACGACGGCGGCGTCAGCGAGCGGGAGGATTGAGCCATGGGTATGCGGGTAGACATTGCGACCCTTTTCCCCGAGATGTGCCAGCAGGTGCTGGACACCAGCATCCTGGGCCGGGCGGCCCAGCGGGGGTATATTGAGACCCACTGCCACCAGATCCGGGACTACACCCTCAACCGCCAGAAGCAGACCGACGACTATCCCTACGGCGGCGGCTGCGGCATGGTGATGTACGCCCAGCCCATCGCCGACTGCATCCGGGACATTCAGGCCCAGGTGGCTGCACAGGGCCGCCCGGCTCCGCATATCGTCTTTATGACGGCGGGGGGCGCCCGGTACAACGAGGAGCACGCCCGCCGCCTGGCCCAGTACGACAGCCTTCTGCTGGTCTGCGGCCACTACGAGGGGATCGACGAGCGGGTGATCGAGGCCTTCGCCGACGAGGAACTCTCCATCGGGGATTATATCCTCACCGGCGGCGAGCTGGCCAGCCTGGTGGTGGCGGACAGTGTCCTCCGGCTCCAGCCCGGGGTGCTGGCCGAGCAGAAGGGCTACGAGGAAGAGAGCTACTGGAACGACCTTTTGGAGTACCCCCAGTACACCCGGCCCGAGGTCTGGGAGGGCCGCGCCGTGCCCTCGATCCTCCTCAGCGGCAACCACAAAGCGGTGGACGATTGGCGGGGCCAGCAGAGCCGGGAACGGACCAAATTACGCCGCCCGGATTTGTGGGAGAAATACCTGGCCGCCGGCGGGTGGGACGGCACCCCCAAACCCAAGAAACCCAGCCGCCACCGGAAGAAAAAAACGGCCCCGGAAACGGTAACAGCCGCCCCTGAAACGGCCTCCGAAACCGCCCCCGAGACCC